>Ga0180223_1000059_pt1 | contig 277409 bp, 258 predicted proteins | sample eDN5th30CKraftOP_FD_151337 | JGI IMG/M metagenome (GOLD analysis project Ga0180223, IMG submission 151337) | Enriched Organic Plus compost microbial communities from Emeryville, California, USA - eDNA 5th pass 30_C Kraft OP (version 2) (version 2) ...
ACCGGACGACCCTCCTGTCGCTGCGCGACATCCTCCCCAAGGGAGGGAGCGCCCCCTTCGGGCGGCCGGGCGGGCGCGCTCACCGGACGACCCTCCTGTCGCTGCGCGACGTCCTCCCCAAGGGAGGGAGCGCCCCCTTCGGGCGGCCGGGCGGGCGCGCTCATTCACCCGGCTTGAAATCAATGCGCCGGCCGACGTCCGCCCAGTGGCGCAATTCGCTGGCGACGAAGCCGGGAAAGTCCCGGGCGCCGGGGCCGTCGACGGTAGCGCCGTAGTCCTTCCACAGCGCCTTGATCTTGTCGGTGGCCAGGGCCTGGACGATGAGCCCGCGCATGCGTTCGGCTATCTCGGGCGGAAGCTTGGCGGGGCCGAAGATGCCGTACCAGGTCGTCACGGCGAGGTCGGGCACGCCGGCTTCGGCCAGCGTGGGCGTGCTCGGCAGCGCGGGCGAGCGCGCGGCCGACGTGACGGCCAGGGCGCGCAGCGCGCCGCTTCGTATCTGGCCCAGGGCCATGGGCATGGTCTCGAACATCAGGTCGATCTGGCCGCCGAGCAGGTCCGTGATCGCCGGCGCGCTGCCCCGGTAATGCACGGCCTGCATCTTGGCGCCGGTCAGCAGCTTGAAATGCTCGGTGGAGAGATGGTGCAAGCCGCCCTTGCCGCCCGTGCCGTAATTCAGGCCCTGCTCCGACGTCTTGCCCGCGCGGACCAGGTCTTCCAGGGTCTTGAACGGCGAATCGCTGCGCACCAGCACTACGTTCGGCACATTGGCGATCAGCCCGATGGGCGCCAGGTCCTTGGCCGTGTCGTAGGGCATCTTGGGATAGGCGATGGGCAGGATCACATGATGGATGGCGCCGAACAGAAAGGTGTAGCCGTCGGGCGCGGCCTTGGCCACGTTGTTCGCGCCTATCATTCCCGCCGCGCCGCCGACGTTCTCGACGATGAAGCGTCCGCCGGACAAGTCCGACATGGCCTGGGCCAGCGGCCGCGCCAGGGTATCGAGCGAACCGCCGGCGCTGGCGGGCACGATCAGTCGGACGGGACGGCTGCCGGGCCAGGCGCCGGTGGCGAATGAAAGGGCCGGCACCGCGAGCGCCATCGCGGCCAGCAGGCGAAGGGCAATGCGCATGAATGTCTCCTTTATGGGTATGGGTCCGGACGACGGCGGGCGCTATCCTTTGCCCTTGCCGGCCGAGCACGGCAGCTTGGCGATCTCGGCGATGGACGCGCGGTCGGGCTCGAAGCCGAGTCCCGGCGCCTCCGGCAGCTCCAGCCAACCGTCGCGCGGCTCGGGAATGTCGCGGTAGAGCTTTCTCATCATTTCCACGGCCACCAGGTGCCACTCAACCCTTCCGCCGTGCGCGAGCCCGGCATGCAGGTGCATGTTGTGCAGCGGGAAGGCGCCGCCGTTGGCCATCGGCACGTTGTAGGCCTCGGCCATGCCAGCGATCTTGGCGGCCTGGGTGAAGCCGCCGCTGATGACCACGTTGGGCTGCACGTAGTCCACCGCCCCTGCGGTCAGCATGTCGCGGAAGCGGAAGGCGAGGCCCTCGTTCTGGCCGGCCGCCACGGCCATGCCGGTGCGGCGCCGCAGGTCGGCCATCAGGCGCACGTCGTTCTGCGTGACGGGCTCCTCGAAGAACGCGATGTCGCAATCGCGCACGGACAGCGCCAGCTTCTCGGCATGGAAGCCGTCGAGGCTGCAATTGGCATCGATGTAGAGGGAAGGCTGGGCCCCCACCGCTTCGCGCACCGCGCGCACGCGCAACGCATCCTCGCGGATGACCTCGCCCAGCGGCCGCGGTTCGTCGCGCCGCTGCAGCGCGCCGTGCCCCACCACCATCTTCAGATGCCCGAAGCCTTCCGCCACGCATGCGCGTGCGGCCTCGGCAAGGGCGTCGCGATCGAGGAAGTTGAAGCCGAAGGTGGTGTAGACCGGCACTTTGGAGCGGGCGCCGCCCAGGAGCCGCCAGACCGGTTGACCGAGGGCCTTGCCCTTGAGGTCCCACAATGCGACGTCCAGCGCCGCGACGGCGTGCATGCCATAGCCGGTCTGTCCGCGCGGACAGAGCAGCCAGTACAGTTTGTTCCACGCCGCCTCGTGGTTCATCGCGTCCATGCCGACCAGCGCGGGACCGGCCACGGCGTTGATGATGCCTGCCGCGACCTCTTCTTCCGTAATCGCGGTCAGGCCATGGCCGACCAGCCCGTCTGCGGTTTCGACCTCGACATGGCATGCCGACAGCGACGTCGAGCGGCGCACACCGCCGGCTGAATATTCGAGCGGGACGTTCAATGGCGTAGCGTGTACGCGGGCAATCTTCACCGGCATTTCCTTCTAGCGTGAAACGAATCGGCCCTCCGCGCCGCATCGCGGCGTCAGGCAGGATGAGCCTCGAGGCTGCGCAGGCGCAGCCGGCAGCTATGCTGACAAAGGCCGCGGCTGGCGGCCATTGCTATTTTTTTCACGCTGGTTTCGCATTTCGCGCATGCGGATGCGCATCAGGCCGGCGGTGCGTCGCGCGGCCCGGATCGCGCCAGGAATTCGGCAACCGACAGCGCGGCGGAGGAGATATCGGGAGCATGCCGGTGGCACAGCACGAACTGCCGCCGCGCCCAAGGCTCGGCGATCTCGATGTGGCGGAACGTCTTGCTCACCGCCAGCCACTGGGCCACTCCCTGCGGCACCAGCCCCACGCCGAGCTCGGCCTGGATCATGGCCAGCATGGTGTCGAAGCTGCGGGCGCGCACGCGGACGTTGAGCTTGCCATCGTGGCGCGCGGCCAGCCGCACCAGCATCATCGACAACGCCGAGTCCTCGTTCAAGCCGACGAGATCGCACGGCAGGATGTCGGCGAATCCCACCTGCCTGCGCCGCGCGAGCGGATGGCCCCGGTGGGTCACGAGCACCAGCCTGTCCTCGCGATACGGGCGGGTTCGCATCATCGCCGGCGGCGTGCTGACGGCCGCTTCGTAGATGCCGACCTCTGCGGTTCCCTGCACCACCGCCTTGATCACGCCGTAGCTGGTCCCCTCCTGCGTTTCGATGTCGATGTCGGGAAACAGCGCCTGGTGCGCGCGTATGTCGCCCGGCAGGAACTGCAGCGCCGCCGAGGTACAGGCCGCCACCCGGGCCAGCCCCTTGTGGCCGTCGGCATGCGCGGCTGCGTCGTTGTGCATGCGCTCGACCGAGTGCATCAGCGCGCGCGCATGGGCCAGCAGGCTGCGGCCGGCATCGGTGGGAACCATGCCGTGCGGCCGGCGCTGGAACAGCGCGATGCCGAACTGGGCCTCCAGTTCGGCGATGCGTCGCGAGGCGGCGGTCACGGCCACGCACTGCTGTTCGGCGGCCCGGGTGATGCTGCCGTGCTCGACCGTGGCGATGAATAGACGGATGGACGTAAGATCGAAACGGATGCGGTCCAGGCTCAGGCGCCGGGCCTGCGAGGAGAGCTGCCGCTCGGCGGCCGGGGTCGGGGTGTTCAACGCTTTGCTCATGGCTTGCTTGTCGGTGTGCGGCAATTCCTGTTAGCCTCGCGGGCCCAGGGTCTCAAGCGTACCGCGAAAGATCCACCGCTTTGCCGCCCTGCCGCGGGCCGGGCGGCCGCAAGGACTCCACATGCTCGAACTGATCAGCCTGCACCAGTGCTTCGGCGGCCAGCAACGTTTCTACCGCCACGACTCCACCGCCATCGGACTGCCGATGCGCTTCTCGGTCTTCCTGCCCACGCATGCGGACGCGGGGCCCGTACCCGTGATGTTCTATCTTGCGGGCCTGACCTGCACCGAAGAAACGTTCATGATCAAGGCCGGCGCTCAGCGCTTCGCGCAGCGGCACGGGATCATGCTGGTCGCGCCCGACACCAGCCCGCGCGGCGCCGGCATCGCCGGAGAGGCCGAGAGCTGGGACTTCGGCGTCGGGGCCGGCTTCTACCTCGACGCGACCCAGGCGCCCTGGGACCGGCACTACCGCATGTACAGCTACATCGTCGACGAACTGTTCGGCATCGTCACCTCCAAACTGCCGGGCGATCCCCGGCGCGCCGGCATCTTCGGGCATTCGATGGGCGGCCATGGCGCACTCGTGCTCGCCTTGCGCAACCCCGGCAAATTCCGCTCGGTCTCCGCCTTCGCGCCCATCGCCCACCCGAGCGACTGCCCCTGGGGACACAAGGCCTTCGGCAATTACCTGGGCCCCGACCGGCAGGCATGGAAGCAGTACGACGCCACGGAGCTGATGCGCGCGTCCCGCCAGCCCTTCCCGGGCGGCATCCTGGTGGACCAGGGGCTATCCGACCAGTTCCTCGATACCCAGCTGCGCCCCGAGGCCTTCGAGACGGCCTGCCGCGAAGCCGGCCAGCCGCTGGAGCTGCGGCGCCATGCGGGCTATGACCACGGCTATTACTTCATCTCGACTTTCATGGAAGACCACATGGCCTTCCACGCCAAGGCGCTGGGTGCCTGAGCGCCCCCGCCGATGACCCATCCCGCACGCGCAGCCCGGCTGCTGTGGCTGGCCGGCGCGATGCTGGCCGCCGCGCCGGCGGCGGCCCAGGAGCCGGAGTTCGACGCGAACCCCGAGCCGCAGACCGCCTATCGATCCAAGCAAGCGGTGATGGGCCGCCATTTCATGGCTGTCACGGCCCATCCCCTGGCCACCGAGGCCGCCTATCGCGTGCTCGACCGCGGCGGCAGCGCGGTCGACGCGGCCATCGCGGCGCAGATGATGCTCGGCCTGGTCGAACCGCAGTCCTCCGGGCTGGGAGGCGGCGCGTTCATGCTCTATTACGATGCCGCGCGCGGCAGGGTGACGGTCTTCGACGGCCGCGAGACCGCGCCGGCCGCGGCGACCGCGGATCGCTTCATGCAGGATGCCCGCCCCATGCCCTTCGCCGATGCCGTCGACAGCGGCAAGTCGGTGGGCGTGCCCGGCGTGCTGCGCGCGCTCGAGCTGGCGCACGAGCGCCATGGCAAGCTGCCCTGGCCCAGCCTGTTCGACGATGCGATCGACCGAGCGCGCCGCGGGTTTCCCGTATCGCCGCGCCTGGCCGCGCTGCTGCGCGGCAACCGGCGGCTGGCGGCCCAGCCGGCCGCGCGCGCCTATTTTTTCCATGCAGACGGTTCGCCCCGCCGCGAAGGCGAGGTCCTGCGCAACCCCGAGCTGGCCCGCACGCTGGCGCAGGTCGCCCGCGGCGGCGGGGACGCCTTCTACCGCGGCCCGCTGGCGCAGGCCATGGTGCAGGCCGTACGCAGCCACCCGCGACCCGGCGATCTTTCCGGCGCGGACCTGGCCGGCTACGCCGCCCGCGAACGCGATGCCCTGTGCCGCCCGTACCGCGTCTACGTGGTCTGCGGCGCCCCGCCGCCGAGTTCGGGCGGGCTGGCCGTGCTGCAGATGCTGGCGCTGCTCGACCATACGCCCATCGGCGCCGCCGAACCGGTTTCGGCCGCGGCGGTGCATTATTTTTCCGAAGCCGGGCGGCTGGCCTATGCCGACCGCGACCGCTACGTGGCCGATCCCGCTTTCGTCGACGTACCCGTGCGGGCGCTGCTGGACCCGGCCTACCTGGCCCGCCGGTCGGCGCTGATCGCGGCCGACCGTTCCATGGGGAAAGCCGCGCCCGGGGAACCGGTGCCGGGCGCGTTGGCGCGCCGCGGGGTCGACGACACGCCCGCCCTGCCCTCCACCACCCACGTCTCCATCGTGGATGCGGACGGCAATGCGGTGGCCATGACCTCGACCATCGAGCAGGCCTTCGGCAGCAAGCTGTTCGTCGGAGGCTTCCTGCTGAACAACGAGTTGACGGACTTTGCGCTGTCCCCCGTGGACGGACGGGGCGTGCCCGTGGCCAATCGTGTCGAAGGCGGCAAGCGGCCGCGCAGCACCATGGCCCCCACCATCGTGCTGCGGGCCGATGCTTCCGGCCCCCGGCTGCGGCTGGTGGTGGGGTCCCCGGGCGGCAGCGCGATCGCCAACTACGTCGCGCAGACGCTGGTCGCCAATCTCGCATGGGGACTCGACATCCAGTCCGCGATCGATCTGCCGCACTACGGCAGCCGCAACCGCGCCACCGAGCTTGAAAGCGGCACCTCCGTGGAAGGCCTGGTCCCCGCCCTTCGCGCCATGGGGCATCCCGTGGCCTTGCAGCCTTTTCCCAGCGGGCTGCATGGGGTGGAGATCCTGAGCAACGGGCTGTTGCGGGCGGGCGCCGACCCCCGGCGCGAGGGCACTGCCTTGGGGCGATAAGGGAACCAATTCGGTGAAAATTGCGTCGATTGGTGCCCTATTGGCACAAGATGGCTACATCCGGTAGTACATGTATGCGACCGAACGCCCCTGGGAGCGGCCATACCCTCTAAAATCCCCGTTTCAGAATTCCAAGCCACGCCGGACGACCAAGATCCGTGACTGAATTTTCCCTTCTTTCCGCAAGGGCGCGCCCGCGCGTGTCCCGTTCGCTTCTGTCGGCCCTCGCCTTGTCGGTCGGCCTCCTTGCCGCCAACCCGGCCGGCGCATTCGATTTCTTCGACGTCGCGCGGCGCGCCAAGGAACTCGCCGGCGAGAAATACAAGGCTCCCACCAGCCAGCTGCCCAAGGAACTGCGGGACCTCAAGTACGCGGAATACCAGCAGATCCAGCCCAAGCGCGAGAAATACCTGTGGGCCGACGGCCGTACTTCGTTCCAGGTCGCCTTCCACCATCAGGGCATGGCCTTCGACCTGCCGGTCAAGATCAACGAAATCGATGCCGAGGGCGTGCGCGAGGTCAAGTACGACCCCATCGACTTCGACTTCGGCCCCCGCCAACCCGACGCCAAGCTGTTGCGCGGCCTGGGCTTCGCGGGCTTTCGCATCCTCTATCCGCTCAACGACCCCGCCAAGCGCGACGACGAAGTGGCATCCTTCCTTGGCGCCAGCTATTTCCGCATGGTGGGCAAGGGCCAGGTCTACGGCGTATCGGCCCGCGGCCTGTCGATCGACACGGCGGTCCCCTCCGGCGAGGAATTCCCCCGCTTCCGCGAGTTCTGGATCGCCCGCCCGGCGAACAGCGACAAGCACATCGTCGTCTACGCGCTGCTGGACTCGCCGCGCGCCACCGGCGCCTACCGCTTCACCATCGCGCCGGGCGAGGACACCACGGTCGAGGTCCGCTCCCGCATCTACCTGCGCGCCCCGGTGGCCAAGCTCGGCATCGCCGGCATGGCGAGCATGTACCTGTACGGCGCCGCCCAGCCTTCCAGCACGGTCAACTACCGGCCCGAGCTGCACGACTCCGACGGCCTGGCCTTCCATGCCGGCAACGGCGAATGGCTATGGCGGCCGCTGAACAACCCGCGCCGCCTGGCCAACAGCTCGTTCATGGTCGAGAACCCGCGGGGCTTCGGCCTGCAGCAGCGCGGGCGGGACTTCCGGCAGTATGAAGACCTGGACGACCGCTACGACCTGCGGCCGACGCTATGGGTCGAGCCCAACGGCAACTGGGGCAAGGGGCGCGTGGAACTGGTCGAGATCCCCACCGCGGACGAGACCAACGACAACATCGTGGCCTTCTGGGTGCCCGAGCAGCAGCCCAAGCCCGGCGCCGCGCTCGACATGAACTACACGCTGCGCTGGACCCGCAACGAAGCGGGCCTGCAGGATCCCAAGCTGGCGCGCGTGCTGCAGACGCGGCGCTCGGTGGGCGAGACCAAGGGCACCGACCTGATCCGGCGCCCGGACGGCAGCACCGCCTTCGTGATCGATTTTTCCGCGCCGGCTCCCGCCAAGCCCAAGGATCCGCCTCTGCCGGTATCGCTGAATTTCTCCACCGGCGGCAACGCCGACGTGATCGAAAACAGCCTGCGCCGCAACCCGGTCACCGGCGGCTGGCGCGTCACCCTGCGCATCAAGGTCAAGGATACGACCAAGCCGGTCGAAATGCGGGCGAGCCTGGTCAACGGACAGAACCCCGTCTCCGAGACCTGGAGCTACCAGTTGCCTGGCTATGAAACGGGCGAGTAATGCCATGTCTGCGACGATAGACGAAGGAGCGATGCGAGACGGCGAGGCAACCGCTCTCGAACGGACGCTGGTCCAGGCCTACGGTCCGGAGCTGGACGAATACGGCGTCATCCGCCGCGACGAGGCCGGCCGTGTCTGTGTCCAGACCGCGCCCGCCATCCGGCGCACTTCCATGGTTCCCGAACCATGGGTCACCAACCCCTTCGTCCGCGGCTGGCGGCGTGTGCGCGGCAAGATGCACCAGCGCCGCGCCGAACGCCTGGCCCGTCCGCCCGAGCCGCGCTGGAAAGTCGCCGGACGGCTGCGCCGGCTGGTCCTGCTGGTGGCCGTGCTCGCCCAGACCGCGGTGGCGACCTGGTACATGAAGGCGGTGCTGCCCTACCAGGGCGGGCAGATCCTCGAAATCGCGATCCTGTTGCTGTTCGCGCTGCTGTTCTGCTGGGTGTCGGCCGGGTTCTGGACCGCACTGATGGGCTTCCTGCAACTGCTGATCGGCCGCGACCGCTATAGCATCTCGGCCACCGTGGCCGAAGGCGTGCCCATTTCGCCCAAGACCCGCACCGCCATCGTGATGCCCATCTGCAACGAGGACGTGGGCCGGGTGTTCGCCGGATTGCGCGCGACCTATGAATCGGTCGAGCGAACGGGCGACCTCGACAAGTTCGACTTCTTCATCCTCAGCGACAGCTACAAGCCCGACCACTGCGTGCAGGAACAGCGCGCCTGGGTCGAGCTTTGCAAGGCGGTCAAGGGCTTCGGCCGCATCCACTACCGGCGCCGCCGGCGGCGGGTCAAGCGCAAGAGCGGCAACATCGACGACTTCTGCCGGCGCTGGGGCGGCGAGTACGACTACATGGTGGTGCTCGACGCCGACAGCGTCATGAGCGGCGAATGCCTCAAGCGGCTCGTGGTGCTGATGGATGCCAACCCCGAGGCCGGCATCATCCAGAGCGCGCCGCGCGCCTCGGGAATGGATAGTCTCTACGCGCGCGTGCAGCAGTTCGCCACGCGTGTGTACGGCCCGCTGTTCACCGCCGGCCTGCATTTCTGGCAATTGGGCGAATCCCACTACTGGGGTCATAACGCCATCATCCGGCTGGAGCCGTTCATCCAGCATTGCGCGCTGGCACCCCTGCCCGGCAAGGGCAGCTTCGCCGGCGCCATCCTGTCGCACGATTTCGTCGAGGCCGCGCTCATGCGCCGCGCCGGCTATGGCGTCTGGATCGCCTACGACCTGCCGGGCAGCTACGAGGAGCTGCCGCCCAACCTGCTCGACGAACTGCAGCGCGACCAGCGCTGGTGCCAGGGCAACCTGATGAACTTCCGGCTGTTCCTGATCAACGGCCTGCACCCGGTGCACCGCGCCGTATTCCTGACCGGGGTCATGTCCTACCTGTCGGCGCCGCTGTGGTTCCTTTTCCTCGCGCTGTCGACCGCATTGCTGGCGGTCCACACGCTGACCGAGCCGCAGTACTTCGTCACGCCGCACCAGCTGTTCCCCATCTGGCCGCAATGGCATCCGGAAGAAGCCATCGCCCTGTTCTCGACCACCGCGCTGCTGCTTTTCCTGCCCAAGATACTGAGCGTACTGCTGGCCGGGGTCAAAGGCGCGCAAGGCTACCGGGGCGGGGGCAAGCTGTTGTGGTCCATGCTGCTGGAAGTGCTGTTCTCGATGCTGCTCGCGCCCATACGGATGCTGTTCCACACCCGCTTCGTGGTGGCTGCGTTCCTGGGATGGAAGGTGCAATGGAAATCGCCTTCCCGCGCCAATAACGAAACCCCCTGGGGAGAAGCGTTCAAGCGCCATGGCCTGCAGACGCTGCTGGGCATATGCTGGGGCCTGCTGGTGGCATGGCTCAACCCGAACTTCCTCTGGTGGATGATCCCCATCCTCGCGTCGCTGCTGCTGGCGATACCGCTGTCGGTGCTTTCCAGCCGCGTCAGCCTGGGACAGGGCGCCTTCGAGGATGGCCTGTTCTGCATTCCCGAGGAAACCTCGCCACCACGGGAACTCCAGGATACCGAACGCTACAACGAAGAAAACCAGGCCCGTCCCGCTCCCGGCTTCATGGACGCGCTGGTGGATCCCGCCGTCAATGCGCTGGCGCGCGCGTTCGCGACCGGCCGCCACCTGGCCGGCCATCCGCTGATCGAGGCGGCGCGGGCGCGCCTGGCCCGCGAGGCGATCGAGACCGGCCCCGATCATCTGGCCGACCCGCAGCGGATGCGGTTGCTCGACGATCCGGAAGTCCTGGAACGCGTGCACCTGGCGCTAGTCCAGCCGGCGCAGCAGGCCCGGGCCGCCTGAGGCGGCGCCGGGCAGGCACCTGCCGGCCTGTCAAAAAAGCATCGGATTATCGCAATCCGTTCGAAAACTTCCTCGCCGCCACGCCCGTCTCCAGGCCGCCATGTTGCAATGACGGAACCCAGGCCCGGGCGCCGCGACAGGCGTCCACGCGCCGCTCGCTTTGGAGGGAGATGTGGTCGGACAACATGATGGCGCTCGTCCGGAACGCGGCCGGCTCTTCGCCCGCGGCGCCGTTCTGGCCGGACTTTTCCTGGCATGCCGCGGCGCCCTGGCGGTGCAGCCCTGCGCCGGGGTGGCGGCCAACCTGACGCAGGCGCAGAAGGCCGAATATGCCACCCTGGTCGCCCACGCCGTAGGCGGCGGCGTCAGGCCGTCCCAGATCGTGCTTGCGCGCTACATGCAAAGCGGCGCCTGGAGCGCGGTCTATGCGTCGACGCCGCGCACGGACCCCGGCGTACTTTTCTTCGAGGAAATCGACGGCCGCAAGCAATTCCGGGAAGCCTGGGGCGGATGGGCCGACCGGTCCGAACAAGCGAAGCTCGTCGACTGGGCGCGAAAACTCGGGGCGCCGGAAAGCCTGGCCCGCTGCTTTGCGAATGTCGTGACCCATTGATAGCAACCGCCAACCGCGCCGCCCGGGAACGCGCCGTCGGCGCTCAACCCCCGGTGGCGTCCTGCCTTGCCGGCCCTTTCTTCCCGCGCGCTTCCCGCCTCATTTCCGTAGGCGTCGTCGCGCGCAGCCGGCGCATGGCCGCCGTCATGTGGCTATGGCTGGAAAAACCGGTGGACTTCGCGATCTCGCCCAGCGGTAGCGTGGTCGTCACGACCAGCCGTTCCGCCACGGCCACGCGGGCATCGAGAATGAACCGGTGCGGAGGCTGGCCGGAGGTCTGCCGGAATGCGCGCAGGAAATGGCTGGGCGACAGGCCGGCCACCCGGGCAAGCTGTTCGATGGATATGTCGTCGGCAAGGTGGGCGCGGATGTAGTCGTTCACCCGGCGCCAGGCTCCCGGCGCCATTCCGCCGGTTCGGCGAAGGCTGCCGGGCTTTCCGAGGGAAGAATAATGGCGCAGCAGGTGCGTCGCGAAAAGCGTGAGCAAGGCATCCACGCATAGCCGGTTGGCCCGGTCGCCCTGCTCCAATTCTTCCTTCAGCATCCGGGCCAGGGGCAGCATTTTCGCGTCCACCGTGCCGAGCAACGGGGGATGCAACTCGAAGTCCGTCCGGCCGAATTCCGCGCCGGCGAGGGCGGCAAGACGCCCGTGGTCCAGCGCGATGAGCAGGTTTTCCTTGTCGACGAGCCAGCGGGCGGAAAATTCCGAGCCGGTCGGGATGAGCTCCAGCGCTCCCGCCGGAGCCAGTCCGGCAATGCGGCGGTCGCTGTTGAGCCGGATCTGCCTGCCTGGCTGCGGCGTCAGCAGCAGGAGCGCCAGGTGCGCCGTCGGATGCAGGAGGATTTCATTGGGCCCGATGCGCGTGCGCGTGGCCGCGGCCCCCGGCAGCTCGAGTTTCGGCCCCCAAGGGTCCGGAATGTCGCCAAGCAGAACAGTCATGGAAACGCCCCCCGACGTCGCTCGCTGCAGCGCTTACTTTATCAAGAATTGATCATTTTCTTATATTTTGGCTGTTTTCCTCGGAGTTTTCATCACTCATGCCGTGAGTGATTGCTACCATTGCTGCCTATATTCAATTGGGGGGAACGCGGTCCCTCCAAGGGTTTTCAAGCCCCATTCCGAAAAACGAAATCGAGAGAATGCAGACCATGAAGAATGCTCGGACGTTATACCTGGCCGGCTGCATGCTGGCCTCGCTGGCAATGGGCGGCTGCGCCGCGCTGGACAGGATGGAACGGGAAAACTACCAGCACGCCTGCGACAACCTGGGCATTACGCGCGGTACGCCCGCCTACGACCAGTGCATGCTGCAGCAGCAGGCCATGGAAAATGCGAACACGCAGAAATTCATGGACCGCGAGGCGTACAAACACCGCCACTGAGGCTCGCGCCGGCGAAACCAACAGGATCCTCTCCGCCCGGGATACCGGGCCCAGCCTACCCTCCGTGCGCGAGCCATGGACTTTGCATTGCGCTATTCCTATCGAAGGAATGTCTTGACGCTCAAGGCGGCCGGCGAAGATATCGTCTTCCCGAAATGCATCGTCCAGATTGCGGCGTTCGAACGCACGCTGGCTGTCCTGATCGAACCCGACCCCCGCCATGGCGCCGAAAACGTCTACGGCATCGGACTCGACGGGACGATCCTGTGGCAGATCGCGCCGCGCTCCTATCCGTCCCAGGCCGGCCCCTACGTGGACCTGGAAGCGCGCGGCAATCATCTCGCGGTATGGAACGCATACGGCACGACCCTGCTCATGCGCCCGGTCACGGGCCGCCTGGTCGACCTGATCGAAGCGGCCGAAGCAGGATGCGGCGGTTCCCGGCCCGACCGGAGTCCTTCCCGGCCGCGGGATGGGGAGCCGCAGCACAGCGGGAATGCCAGCCGTCTCCCCTCCTGACCTTCCGCCGCATGGGTGCCCTCACGCAGGCAGGTCGATGTCCAGCATCAGGTATGACAGGCTTTTGCCGTGCGCGTCGCGTGCCAGCGAAATCGTCACCCCGCCGCCCAGCGCGCCCTGGAGCGGGAAATGGGCATACTCACGCGCAGCGGCCGCTCCCTGTCGGCCGCCGCCGGCAGCTTTCTCGACGTGCTCCGCCGGCAGGTGTGAACGGACGGCGCGCCTGGGAAAATACGCCGGTGATGGCTAGCGCGGACCGGCAGGCCCTGCCTGGACCTTCGCCCTGACCCGGCTGCCCGCTTCCCAGAAGCCGATGCCGGCCACCAGCAGGATGGCATGGGTCCAGGCCAGGCTCACGGCGCGATCGAATACCAGCGGCGCGACGAGCCCCGACACCAGCGCGAACAGCGCCATCTGGACGAACCCCTGCATGGAGGCCGCCAACCCCCGCATCTCGGGGAAGATGCTGAGCGCGATCACCGTCATGCTGGGCGAGGCCAGCGACAGGCCGAAGGTGTAGAGCATGAACGGCAGCACCGCATACGGCACGGCCGGCACGAACAGGCTGGTGTAGACGACGGAAAGCGCCACGCCCAGTCCCATCACGATGAAACCCATGCGCACCATCCGCTCGGCCGGGATGCGGTGCGCGAAGCGGCCCGCCACCGCCGATCCGAGCATGAGGCCGCTCACCATGGGCACGAACAGCCAGCCGAACGCCGTCTCGGGCAGATGCAGGATGTCCATGATGTAGGCGGCCGCCGATCCTACATAAAGCGGCAGGCCGCAGAAGGCCAGCCCGATGCCGGCTGACATCAGCATGAAGCGGGGGCTGGCGATCGAGCGCCGGTAGTTGGCGGTGATGCTGCGCAGGTCGAACGGCGTGCGCTTTTCCGGCGGCAGCGTCTCTTGCAGCACGGCGCGGCCGGTGATCCACAGCCCGGCGCCGAACAGCGCCAGGGCCCAGAACACCGAGCGCCACCCCAACGCCGCCTGCAGCCATCCGCCGACCACCGGCGCCAGGGCCGGCGCCACGCCGAACACCATGGTGATCATCGCCATCATGTGCTGGGCTTCGCCTCCATGGAACTTGTCCTGCACGATCGCGCGCGCGATGACCATGCCGGCGCCGGCGCACAAGCCCTGCAGCACACGGACGGCAACGAGCATGCCTATGCTGACCGACAGCGCCGCGAGGACGGAAGTCACGGTGAACAGCACCAGCGACACGAGCATGACCGGCCGGCGGCCGAACGAATCCGACAGCGTGCCGTAGAACAGCGTCATGACGCTCATTCCGGCGATGTAGAGACTCAAGGTCTGCTGGACCGCCATCGGGGAGGCATCCAGGCTCGTTCCGATGGCGTGGAAGGACGGCAGATAGGCATCGATGCCCAGCGGTCCGACCATGGTCAGCAGCGCCAGCACGATGGTCAGGGCATGTCGGGACATGAAGAGACCTGTCGAAAAAGGCCCGATATTCTACCTGTTTTGCCCGGTCGATTAAGGGAAAACCCTCATTCTTCAGCGCAAAAAAACGTAGCGTCACACACGGTTACTCGCCAAAAGGTTATGTTTTGTCTACATAAAGATGCCAGCGGCGGTCCGACGCCGCGGCAAGCGCCGCTCCCTGGCCGGGCGGCAACGCACGAGTCATGCAACGCGCTTTGCGCTCGCGGAAGGCCCATTCCCGGGAGATCCTCATGACCGCCCCTGCAGTCGCCCCTCCGCGCCGGAGGGTCAGCATTCCACTCCTCGTATTCGGCATCGTCCTCATCCTGATCGGCCTGGCGCTCGGCGTCGGCGGCGTGCGCCTGATCTCGCTGGGCGGATCGTGGTACTACCTCATCGCCGGCACGGGCCTCGCCCTCGCCGGCCTGCTCTATGCCCAAGGTTCGCGCGCCGGCGCCTGGTTGTACGGCCTGGTCTTCATCGGCACGTTGCTGTGGTCCTTCTGGGAAGTCGGGCTCGACTTCTGGCAATTGGTGCCGCGCCTGGTCGGCGTCATCGTGCTAGCCTTCGTGGCCGCCCTGCTCCATCCGTTGCTGCGCGTCGAAGGCGAGACAGGCGGCAACGCCGCGGCATTCTCGCTCGCGGCGCTGTTCGCCCTCGTGCTCGTAGGTTTCGGCGTACTCATGTTCCGGCCGCACTTCCCCGTACGTGCGGCGGGCGACCCGCCCACCGCCGTCCCGGCGGCCGCCGCCGGAGGCGACTGGCAATACTACGGCCGCGACCAGGCCGGCACGCGCTACGCGCCTTTCACGCAGATAGACAAGAGCAACGTCGGCAACCTCCAGGTCGCCTGGACCTTCCGTACCGGCGAACCGGCGATCAACGGCGCCGAGGACCAGAACACGCCCATCCAGATCGGCGACACGGTGTACGTCTGCACGCCGCACAACCAGGTTTTCGCGCTGAACGCGGAAACCGGCGAACAGCGCTGGAAATTCGATCCCAAGGCCAGTTCGCCCGTCTGGCAACGCTGCCGCGGCGTCGGCTACTACGATGCCGGCGCATCGGCGGGCAGCGCCGCGCCCGATGCCGCATGCCGGCATCGCATCGTGCTGAGCACCATCGACGCCCGCCTGATCGAACTCGACGCGAAGACCGGCCGGCCTTGCGCGGCATTCGGCGACAACGGCACCGTGGACCTGAAAGCGGGCATGGGAGAGGTCAAGCCCGGCTATTACTTCCAGACCTCGGCGCCCACCGTCGCGCGCAACCTCATCATCATAGGAGGTTGGGTCTACGACAACCGGTCGGTGGACGAACCCTCCGGCGCGGTGCGCGCCTTCAGCGCCACCACCGGCGAACTCGTATGGGCCTGGGACCTCGGCAATCCTGACACGACCAGGCTGCCGCCCGAAGGCAAGTCCTACACCCGCGGCACCCCCAACGTCTGGTCCACGCCTGCCTACGACGACAAGCTCGGCCTCCTGTACCTTCCCACGGGCAATGCCCCGCCCGACTTCTGGGGCGCGCACCGCACCAGGGCCGCCGAGGAATACGCCTCGTCCGTCGTCGCCCTGGACATCGAAACCGGCCGCGAACGCTGGAAGTTCCAGACCACCCATCACGACCTGTGGGATTACGACGTGGGCACCCCGCCCACGCTGTACGACCTGCCGGACGGCAAGGGCGGCACGGTGCCGGCACTGATCCAGGGCACCAAGCGCGGCCAGATCTTCCTGCTCGACCGGCGCGACGGCACCCCGCTGGCCGACGTCAAGGAGGTGCCGGTGCCGCAAGGCGCGCAGGAGGGCGACTGGACCTCGCCCACCCAGCCGTATTCGGTCGGCATGCCTGGCATAGGCACCCAGCCCTTCACCGAGGCCAGCATGTGGGGTGCCACCTTCTTCGACCAGCTCTGGTGCCGCATCGAGTTCCGCAAGATGCGCTACGAAGGCGATTTCACTCCCCTCAGGAACGATCGCCGCACGCTGATCTTCCCCGGCTACTACGGCGGCATGAACTGGGGCGGCTTGTCGGTGGTGCCCACTGCCGACTATCTGGTCGTCAACGACATCCGCATGCCGCAGTGGGCGCGCCTCATCCCGCGCGAGGAAACCCCGGACGCCTCCAAGGCGGCCTCGGTCCACGAGGGCTACGCGCCGCAGGAAGGCACGCCCTACGGCATCTCCAAGAACGGCTTCATGTCGCCGCTGGGCGTGCCGTGCCACGCGCCGCCCTACGGCACCATGACGGCGATCGACCTGAAGACGCGCAAGATCGTCTGGCAGGCGCCGATGAGCACCCTGCAGGACACGGGCCCGCTGGGCATCAAGACCGGCCTGCAGATCCCGATCGGCATGCCGACGCTGGGCGGTCCGCTCACCACCGCCTCGGGGCTGATCTTCTACGCCGGGACGCAGGACTACTATCTGCGGGCGCTCGATCTCTATACCGGCAAGGAGTTGTGGAAGGGCCGGCTGCCGGTGGGCGCGCAAGCCACGCCCATGACGTACGTCTCGCCCGAGAGCGGGCGGCAGTTCGTCGTGGTGTCGGCCGGCGGCGCGCGGCAGTCCCCGGACCGGGGCGACTACGTGATCGCATACGCGCTGCCGAAGGGAGGTTGAGCCTGCGAGGGATTTCCGCACGATCGCGCCCGGACGCCCCGCGTTAGACTGCGCTTCTGGAGCGCGGCTCGTCGCCGGGCTTTTTCCGGGCTCGACGCACATGACCCCTTTTCACGGCAAACTCAAGATCCGGCACCTCGAGATCGTTCTGGCGATTGCCGATTCCGGCAACCTTTCGAAGGCGGCCAAGCAGCTGCACAGCACGCAGTCTGCGTTGTCGCGCGCGCTGACAGAGATCGAGGAGCTGCTGGGCGGCCGGCTGTACGAGCGCACGGGCAAGGGCATGATGTGCACGCCGCTGGGCGAAGCCATGTGCCGGCACAGCCAGGTGCTGCTGGGCGACCTGCGCAAGGCCGAGGTGGACCTGGCGGCGGTGGGACGCGGCGAGCAAGGCAGCCTGGTGGTGGGCTGCTTCTCGCTGTTCTCCGGGTGGCCGCTGACCGAGGCGGCGCGGCTGTTCCGCGAACGCCATCCCGACATCGCCCTGACCATCACCATCGGCACCCACGAAGACCTGATCACCGACCTGGACAGCGGTGCGCTCGATATCTTCGTGAGCCGGGCGCGCCCGACGATGAACCGGGACATCTATCGCGCCGACCCCATCATCAGCGATCCCGTCGCGCTCACCTGCGCGACGCATCATCCGCTGGCGCAAGGCCGCGCCACGCTGGCCGACTGCATTGCCTATCCGTGGATCACCGCGATGCCGGGCAGCCGCATCCAGCGCGAACTGGAAACCAATCTCGCGCAGGCCGGACTGCCGCTGCCCGCCACACTGGGCGCGCTGTCGCTCGAATTCGGCCGCGAACTCATACGCGACGGCAGGCACCTGTGGATGCTGCCGGGCTGCGTGGCCGCGGTGATGCAGGCACGCGGCGAGGTATGCGTGCTGCCCGTCGCGCTCGGGCTGCTGCCGGCTCCCATGGCGGCGATATGGCGCAAGGACCGGCACAGCACGCGGTCCATGCGCGCGTTCGCCGACGCGCTGGCGGGCGTGGTGGCCGGTGCGAACCTGTCATTCGGCGAGGAAGCGGCCGGCGGCGGGCTTGCGCTTTCCGCATAGCTTCGCCCGAATCCTTCATACCCGCACGCCGGCCATCGTCACTAAGATTCCTGCTTCCATCCCGAAGAGGAGTCCGCAGGACATGGCCGCCACGGTCGACGTTCGTCTCTCGCAAGGCACGGTGCGCGGCACGCGCGGCCGGGCCGTCAGCCGCTTCGGCGCCATCCCCTATGCGCGTCCGCCGGTAGGCGCGCTGCGTTTCCAACCGCCCCAGCCCGTTCCACCGCGCGGGCTGATCGATGCCACCGCGCCCGGACCGGGCACGATCGCGCCTCAGTTGCCGGCACGCCTGCGCGATGCGATGGGCGACCTGGAAGGCACGCAATCCGAGGACTGCCTGCACCTGACGATCTGGACGCCCGCGGCCGACCGCGCCCGGCGGCCGGTCGTGGTCTGGATACATGGCGGAGCCTGGCAAAGCGGCGCCGGCGCGCTGCCCTGGTATGACGGCGCCCGGCTGGCCGAAGAAGGCGACGTGGTGGTGGTGGCGATCAACTACCGCCTGGGCGCGCCGGGCTGGCTGTGTTTGCCCGGCCTGACCGCCAACCTCGGGCTGCTGGACCAGGAAGCGGCCATCGACTGGGTGGTTCGGCACATCGACGCATTCGGTGGCGATCCCGACCGCATCACGGCCATGGGGCAGTCGGCCGGCGCCACCTGTATCGCCGCGCTCTGCGGACGCAAGCCGCGGTTCCGGCGCGCCATCCTGCAAAGCGGCGCGCTGGGCCGCGGATTCCGCAGCCTGGAAGACGCGCACGCGCTCGGCGCCCTCTTCCTCGAAGCCGCCGGCGCCTCCGATGTCGACACGCTGCGGGGGCTGCCCATGGACAGGCTGCTGGCCGCCCAGCAGGCGCCGGCCCTCCAGGCGGCATTGTCGGCGGGCACCTATGCCGGGCCGCTGTTCACGGTGGTCGCGGACGGCGAGGTGCTGCCGGGCGATGCGAATGCCCGCATGGCGGAATGGGCCGGAGCCTGCGATGTGTTGATAGGCACCACGCGCGACGAGATGGCGGCCTTCCCCGGCTATGGCACCGATGAAGACAGCCGCGCGGCGGGCGAGGCCGTCTTCGGCGCCAGGTCCCGCCTGTGGGCCGGCGACGCCCGCCGGGCGGGCCGCCAGGCCTGGCTGTATCGCGTCGACTTCGCGCCGACCGCGCGCTTCGGCGCCTGCCATTGCATGGAACTGCCCATGGTCTTCGGCACGCTGGACGCCTTCGCTTCCGCGCCGATGCTGGCAGGAGCCGATCCGGGCCGCTTGCGCGACCTCTCCGCCCGCATGCGTGCGGCATGGCTGCGCTTCATCCGCGGCGAAGCGCCCGGCTGGGACGCGGCGCCCGCCATGCAAAGCCTCGACTGATCCCTTCAAAAACAGGATGCCATGTTCATGACTCCCCCTCTCAAGCATGCCCTCCTCGCACTGGCGCTGCTGGCGGCCGGCCCGGCCCTGGCCGCTTACCCCGACAAGCCCGTCAAGATCGTGGTACCCAATACGCCGGGCGGCCCGGTCGACGTCACCATGCGGCTGCTGGCCACCGAATTGTCCAGGAAATGGGGCCAGCCCGTCGTCATCGAGAACAAGGCCGGCGCCTCCGGCATGATCACCGGGGCGGCCGTGGCCGCCTCGCCTCCCGACGGTTACGTGCTCGGCACGATGCTGGCCGCCACGATGACCATCGTGCCCTTCGCCGTGGACAAGATGCCGTACGACCCGCAGAAGGACCTGGCGCCCATCACCACGATCGCCCGCACCCCTTTCATTTTCCTGGTCCCCAAGGACAGTCCGTTCAAGACCTGGCAGGACTTCATCGAGGCCGCCCGGTCGCGCGAGCTGAAGCTGGGCTCCTACTCCATCGGGACGGGCTTTCACCTCGCCTGGGAACAGATCGCGCGGCGGGCCGGCGTGAAGGCCCTCTATGCGCCGTCCTCGTCGGCCGGCAAGACCCAGGGCGACTTGCTGGGCGGCATACTGGACATCTCGTTCGACGCGCCGTCCAGCGCCAAGGGCCTGATCGACAGCGGCCGGCTGCGGGCGCTGGCCATCACCAGCGCGCAGCGCTTCGGCGGCCTGCCCGACGTCCCCACGCTGGACGAATCCGGCCTGAAGGGATTCTCCACCGAACCCTGGTTCAGCCTGATGGCGCGCACGGGCACGCCGGACGAGATCATCGCCAAGATCCAGCGCGACATCGCCGCCATCCTGGCGAGCCCGGCGATGCAGAAGCAGATGGAAATGCTGGGACAGGTGCCGGTGGCCGATACGCCCGCCCAGTTGGCGGAGACGATACGCAAAGACCGCCGGAACATGGAACCGCTGGTCAAGGAACTCGGCATACGCCTGCAGTAAGGCGCGCTGGCCGCATGCGCGCAGGGCGGATGCCCCGCCTCTCCTGGCGGCCGATCCCCGATGGCCGTACCATCACGGCTTTAGCGTCCGTCCAGCCGCATGTCCTCGCCGCAGCTCAACCGCATCCGCCTGCAACACATCCGCTGCCTGCTCGCCACCGCGCAGCACGGCAACATGCGCGCCGCGGCGGAATTCCTGTCCATCACCCAGCCGGCGGTCAGCAAGATCATCAAGGAACTGGAGGAGATCGTCGGCAAGCCGCTGGTCGTGCGCCAACGCCACGGCGTGGCGCTGACCCCGGCCGGCATGGCTTTCGTCCAGCACGCCCGCCAGGGCGTCATGGCGCTGGAGATGGCGCTGGGCGAAGCGCGCGATCCCGAAGGCGACGCGGTCAAGCTGGGTGTGCTGCCGTCGCTGGCCGTGGACCTGCCGCAGGAAATCCTCCACGGCTGGCGCGCGCGGGGGCGGCATGGGCCGGTCCGCATGGAGACCGGCCTCAACCCGGAATTGCTGACCCGCCTGCGCCAGGGAGAACTCGACGTGGTGGTCGGCCGGCTGGCGGAACCCGACCACATGCTCGAATTGCGTTTCGAGCCGCTGTGGAGCGAACCGCTGGTGGTCGCGATGCGGCCGCGGCACCCGCTGGCGCGCACCGAATGGCAGGCGTGGCAGGAACTGGCGCATCCCGTGATCCTGCCCTTGCCCGGCACCAGCATCTATCAGGCCGCCGACAGCTTTCTGGGCCAAATGCGCCCCACTGCCAGCCATGACCGGCTGGAAACCCTGGCCGTCCCGCTGGCCCGCAACCTGGCCCTGCACAGCGACGCCCTGTGGTTCGCCTCGCTCAGCACGGTCAAGCAGGACGTCGAGAACGGCGTGCTGGTGGCGCGACGCGTGCCGGGCGCGGCCACCGAGGCGGTGGGCCTGTTCACCCAGGCGCAGCCCGGCGCCAGCCGCCCGCTGGCCGGAGACATGGCCGACACCGTTCGCGAGGTGGCGGTACGGTGGCGCGCGGCCTGCGAGCATCTGGGCTGGGATCCGGCCTGAACGGCACAGCCGCGTTTAGATATTCCATATAGTTATATCATGACGGCACATTCTTCACTTGTCCGCGCGCACGGCGGTGACTACAGTTGCCCCTGCGAACATTCCCACAAACGGTACAGAGACATGAGCAATCCCCTTCTGCCTCCCTCGACGACCGGCGTATTCGTGCAGCGCGACAGCGATGCCCACCCGCCCGCCTACACCCCCGGCTACAAGACCAGCGTGCTGCGCTCACCCCGCAAGGCCCTGATCTCCAACGTCGGCACGCTGTCCGAGATCACCTCGCCCGTGTTCCGTCCCGAGGAACTCGGACCGAAGGACAACGACCTGATCACCAACTTCGCCAAGGACGGCCTGCCTATCGGCGAACGCGTCATCATCCACGGCTTCCTGCGCGACCAGTTCGGCCGTCCGGTCAAGAACGCCCTGATCGAAGTGTGGCAGGCCAACGCCAGCGGCCGCTACCGCCACAAGAACGACACCTACATCGGCAGCCTGGACCCCAACTTCGGCGGCTGTGGACGCATGCTGACGGACGAGAACGGCTACTACATGTTCCGCACCATCAAGCCCGGCCCCTATCCCTGGCGCAACCGCATCAACGACTGGCGCCCCTCGCACATCCACTTCTCCATCCTGGCCGACGGCTGGGCCCAGCGCCTGATCACGCAGCAGTACTTCGAGGGCGATCCGCTCATCCCGCACTGCCCCATCCTGAAGACCATCAAGAACGAAGAGCAGATCCGCGGCCTCATCGCCATGCAGGACATCGGCAACTTCATCGCGCTGGACAGCCGCTGCTACCGCTTCGACATCACGGTGCGCGGCCGCACCGCCACCTGGTTTGAAAATTGATCGAGGGCAGGACCATGAGCACCCAAATCACCTTTCTTCCTGAAACCGCCTCGCAAACCGGCGGCCCGTACGTGCACATCGGCCTCGCCCCCAAGCAGGCGGGCTTCGACATCTTCGAGAACAACTTCGACAACAACCTGGTCAAGCCCGAGACCAAGGGCGAGCGCATCCGCCTCGAAGGCCAGGTGTACGACGGCAGCGGCACCGTGCTGCGCGACGTGCTCGTCGAGATCTGGCAGGCCAACGCCGCCGGCAAGTACGCCCATCCCGCCGACACGCAGGACAAGCCCATCGATCCGGCTTTCCGCGGCTGGGGCCGCACCGGCGCCGACTTCGACACGGGCTTCTACAGCTTCGAAACGATCAAGCCCGGCCCCGTGCCCGGCGCCAAGCCCGGCACGATGCAGGCTCCGCACATCTGCCTGATCCTGTTCGCGCGCGGCATCAACATCGGCCTGCATACCCGCGTCTACTTCGAGGACGAGAAGGAGGCCAACGCCAAGGATCCCATCATCAACGGCATCGAGTGGGAAATCCGCCGCGACACGCTGATCGCCAAGCGCGAGGAGCGCGACGGCAAGGTGGTCTATCGCTTCGACATCCGTATCCAGGACACGCCCGACGGCGGCAAGGAAACGGTGTTCTTCGACGTCTGACTCCAGCCGTCGCGGAGGGCCCGCGGTGGCGCGGGCCTCGGACGCCCCCGTTCAGGACGCCTCGGCGTCGGGAACGGGGGCGTTTCTTTTGGCCGAAGCGCTACGGCGTTTCCGCGCGGACCAGCCAGTCATGAACGAGATCCGCGATGTCCAGGCTGTTGCGGTCCATCATCAGCATGTGCGAGTTGCCCTCGATGCCCAGCTCCGGCAAGGACAACACGCGCACGTCGCCATGGGCGGCCGCGAAGTCGCGGATGCGGGCGCGCATGCGCGGCCAGCGCGGGTCGGTATCCATGTTGTCACCCATCACGACCAGCGTGGGAACGCGGTAAGGGCGATGCGGCTCCAGCGCGGGGATGCTGGCCGGCTCCAGCGCCACCACGGCCCGCACCAGGTCCGGGCGGGCGTGGGCCGCGCGCAGGCCGAACACGCCCGCTTGCGAATGGCAGACCACGATGGCCGGGCCGGTCTTCTCCAGCAAGGCCAGGTAGCCGGCCAGCACGGCGGCGTCCGTGCTGGTCCAGCGGGGCACCATCTGGCTGACCAGTCCGTCGAAGGCCTCCACCGGGAAGCGGGTGTTCGCATAAGGTTGTGAAGCGCGCCGTCCGGCCTCGCCGGGCTGGCCGATGCGGAAGCGCTCGTAGATGTCCTCGGCGGTCTGGATGACGGGCGCCTCGGGCCAGACCTCGGGCACGCGGGCAAAGCCCGAGCGTCCGCGCTCGACGGCATCGCACAGGTAGCAGTCCCAGCCGCGCCGCAGGAAATAGTGCAGCCATCCCGGCCGGCCGTCCGGGGTCGTCTCCCAGGCCGCTCCCGTCATGCCGCCGCCGTGCCAGAACAGGATGGGCGGACGATCGGGCGCGGGGTCCGCCAGGAAGTACTGCGCGTACATCTGCTCGACCCGATAGCGGCCGTTGGGATCCACCCGCACGGGCTGCCCGCCTTCGGCCATCAGCAATTCGCGCGTTGGCAGGCCCCGCAGTTCGATCTCGCGCCCGCCGACGTGGAAGGCGCCCATGTCGCGCAGCCGCAAGGGGCCGGCGCGCCCGGGCCGGACGTCGCCGGCGGCATGCCGCATGCTCATTCCGCGCGGATCTTGTTGGCCTGGATGATGGCTTTCCACTTCTCGTTCTCGCCTGCGATGAACCGGGCCAGGGCCTGCCGCGACCCCGGCGCGACGTCCACGCCCAGCTGCTGCATGCGCGTCTGCACCTCGGGCGCCTTCAGCGCCGCCACGAAGGCCTGGTTCAGGCGGTCCAGCACCGCGTCGGGCGTTCGCGCCGGCGCCATGATGCCGAACCACGGGGTGATCAGGAAATCCGGAACCCCCGCCTCGGCGAAGGTCGGCACGTCGGGAATGGAAGGCGAACGCTTCTCGCTGGCCACCGCCAGCGCGCGCAGCTTGCCCGAGCGGATGCTGGGCAGCGACGCGGGCAGGTTGTCGAAGTACATGTCGACCTGCCCGCCAAGCAGGTCGGCCGCGACCTGGCCCGCCCCCTTGTACGGAATGTGCGTCAGTTCGATGCCGGCCTTGGTGTTGAGCAGTTCCGTCGCCAGGTGCGCCGAAGTACCGATGCCGGACGAGGCCGAGTTGAGCTTGCCCGGGTGCGCCTTGGCATAGGCGATCAGCTCGGCCACAGACTTGGCCGGCACCTTGGGATTGACGACCAGCACGCTGGGCACGGTGCCGATCATGGCGACCGGAGCGAAGTCCTTCACCACGTCATAAGGCGCCGGCGTATAGAGCGAGGGCGCGACCGCGCAGCCGAACGCGCACATCAGCAGCGTATAGCCGTTGGGTTCGGCGCGCGCCACGGCCTGGCCGCCGATGTTGCCGCTGGCGCCGACCCGGTTCTCGACGATCAGGGGCTGCCCCAGCGTCTTCGACAGGGTCTCGCCCAACACCCGCGCCAGGATGTCCGGCGTCCCGCCGGGAGGATAGGGCACGACCACGGTAATGGGCTTGACGGGAAAATCGGCGGCCGCGACGGTGCCGCATGCAGCCATGGCGGCGATGCCGGTGACCAGCGCCGCGGTCCAGCGGCGCGCGCGCGAATTCAGGGTATGGTTCATGGTGTCTCCAGGATGGGCCTTTGGGCGGCCGGATGCCGCGCACTATAGCCAGCGGCCCCGCTCGCCGGCCAATGCCGGGATCGCAAGACATCCATACCAGAATTGCTATAGTCTTTCCCGACCATGACCGCCAGACATACCCCTGCCGACCGCGCGAAACTGCCCAACCTGCGTCGGATGGACATGAACGCGCTCTTGACCTTCGACGCGCTCATGAAGACCCGCAGCGCCACCGCGGCCGCCGCGCTGCTGCACAAGACCCAGCCGGCGATCAGCCGCGAGCTGGCGCGGCTGCGGCGCACGCTGGACGATCCGCTGCTGGTGGTGACGAAAGGCCGCTTCACGCCCACCGAGCGCGCGCTGGAGCTGCATGCCGTCGTGCGCGACGCGCTGGACCGCATCGAGCACGCGCTGAGCCCGCCCGAGGACTTCGATCCCGCCGGGGCCACCGGCACCGTCAACATCGGGACGGGGGCGCACATCGAACTGCTGCTGGGTGCGCCGTTGCTGCAGCGCCTGCGCGCGGCGGCGCCCCGCCTGATCGTCCGCTTCCAGTCCGTGCACGGCGACTTCATTCCAGACGACCTGGATGCGGAACGCATGGACATCGCCATCGGCCTCTTCAGCGAGGTTCCCCGGCGCTTCCATTCCATGCGTTTGTTCGCCGACCGCCGGGTCTGCCTGCTGTCGGCCACGCATCCCATGGCGCGGCGCAAGCGCCTGTCGCTGGACGAGCTGGACCGGCTGCAGTGGTTCGCCTTCGCGCAGATGTATGGGCGGCCCACCAACTTCGACCGGCTGCTCAAGCCGCGCCACCGCGACCTGGCGTTCTCGGCGTACCTGTCGGGCTTCGGCATCACGCCCTACGTGCTGCTTGAGACCGACTACGCCACCACCCTGCCGGCCTGCGTGGCCGAGGTCCACCAGCGGCACTTCCCGCTGGTATCGATCGACCTGCCCGAACCGCTGCGCGATATCGAGTTCTTCATGGTGTGGTCCAAGCGGCAGCACACCTCGCCCCTGCACACCTGGGTGCGGGGCGAGATCCTGCGGGTGCTGGAGGAAAGAACGGGCCGCGCTATTCCAGGAAATTCCCCGCCGCGAAAACGATAGGCGGTGCGTCCGGGTCGAAGCTCACTCCGATCGGGTCGCCGCCGGCCGCCACGATGTCCAGTTGCTGCTTGAACATGCGCCGCAGCAGGACCAAGCCGCGATCGGAGGTCGCCAGGTTCTCTTCCGAATGCCAGGCGATCGGCCCCTGGCTGACCTGGGCCTCGTAATCCCCCGGCATGCGCTGGTGTTCCTCTTCGGTCAGCTCCTCCCACAGCTTGCCGTTCATGCGCGACCGCGAACGCGCGATGTCGCCCGCGCGACGCACCCGGCCCGCGGTGTAGATCCGGAAGCTGGTGTCGTCGATGGGCAGGACCCAGCCCAGCGACTCCACGGTGCCGTAGTGCGCCAGCCGGGGACTGGGGATCACCCGCAAGGTGGGCAGCGCGGCCTCGCCCACGCGGCGCAGCGTCTTGCCGTCGTCCAGCCGCCGCACCGCCGTGGCGCTGACGCCCGCGTCCGTGTAGTCGAACGTGACCTCGGGCATCACACCCATCTGCGGCACGAACTGCGTCCCGCTGAAACTGGAGTGCAGAATCACGACGTGGAAGGGATCGACGACGTTCTCGAAATGCTGCAGCCAGTTGCAGGGAATGATCTGCGGCCCGCCCCCGCCTATGCTCTGGTCGTTGGCCTCGATGAACTCGCCCTCGGCCAGGTTCTCCAGCGCGGCGTAGCGCGGCAGGACCGGCTTCCGGTCCGGCGGGCCCATGTAGGCGAAAATCAGGCCGTAGCGTTCTTCGACGGGATACCAGGGCTGGCGGATGCGGTCGCGCGACAGGCCGCCCTGCGGCTCGCAGGGCTGGTCGGTGCAATGGCCCTGCACGTCGAACAGCCACCCGTGATAGCAGCAGCGTATGCCGCCCTCCTCGACGCGGCCGTAGTACAACGAGGTGCCGCGATGGGCGCAGTGCGGATACAGCAGTCCGGGCCGCCCCTGGCGGTCGCGGAACAGGATCAGGTCCTCGCCCAGCGCGCGCACCTTGCGCGGCACCTCGCTCGCGTCGGCCGACACGCCGATGGGATGCCAGTAGCGGCGCAGCAGTTCGCCCATGGGCGTGCCCCGGCCGACGTGCGTCAGCGTGGCGTTGTAGGTGGCGGGCTTGCGTTCGTAGGCCGTGCCCGAGTCCGGCGATGTCGTGGTCGTCATGGATCCCGTCCTTGCTTCGTGGATTCAGTTCTTCAGCGTCACGCCGGCTGCGTCCACCAGTTGTCTGAAGCGGGCGTAGTCGGCGCGTGCATTGGCGGTGAATTCGTCGGGCCCGTTGGCCACCGGCTGGAACCCCAGATCGATGATGCGCTTGCTCACGTCGTCTGCGCGGGTGGCCGCCTGCAGGCTGGACACGAGTTTGTCGCGCACCGCGGGCGGGATGCCGGCCGGCGCGTAGGCGCCTATCCACCCTTCGAGTTCGAAGCCCTTGAGCCCCTGTTCGAGAAACGTGGGAACGGCGGAGAGAATGGGCGCGCGCTGCCGCCCCGGCACGCCCAGGACCTTCATCTTCCCGGCCTGCGACATGTTGCGGGCGGTTCCAGGGTTGGCCCAGGCCAGGTCCAGCCTCCCCGCCTCCATGTCCTGGTGCGCGATGGATTCCGTCTTGTAGGGCACGTGTATCAGGCCCGGCACGGCCTCGCGCTTGAGCAGTTCGCCGAACAGGTGGGCGATCGTTCCCGTTCCCCACGTGCCGTAGGTCAGGCTCGAATGCTTCCTGGCATGCTCGGCGAGCTCGGCCAGGTTCGAGTAGGGCGCCGACGGCGCGGCGACCAGCACCGGCCCCGACCCGATCGCCAGCTGGGACAACGGCTGGAAATCCCGGGACGCGTCGTAGGGCAGCTTGTCGTGCAGGATGGGATTGTTGATGTGCGTGGTCTGCAAGGTGATGAGCAGCGTGTAGCCGTCCGCGGGGGACTTGGCGACCGCATCGGCCGCCAGGATGCCGCTGGCTCCCGGCTTGGGATCCACCACCACCGGCTGCCCCCAGGCCTGCCGCAGTTGTTCGGCATAGGCCCGGGCCAGCAGATCGACCGGACTGCCGCCCGGTCCGTAGGGAATGATGCGCACCGGGCGCGACGGAAAACCGCCCGCGCCCGATGGTTGGGCATGGGCGGCGGCCGCGAGCAGGGCCAGCGAGGCGGCGGCCAGCCCGCGCGCGGCAACGCGAACGGGAACTTGCCAGGCACGGCGGATACAGGACATGGACGTCTCCTCCGGGCCTGGGGAGCGGCGCTGCGCCACGGCCCTTTTATATTCAAAAGCAACGATATTAAAATTATCCTCATATCATTGCATTGTCAACGACATGCCTATCGGCCCGCCCCGCCCGGCCACCCCCTATCATTGGCATTTCGCCTTTCCTGCCCGCACCATGCCCGCCGCCAAGAAGAAGCTCGCATCCTTCAAGACCCTGCCGGCATTCCAGCTGGAGATGCTGGCGGCGCTCGTGGCCAGCCGCAACGAACTGCGGCACCAGCGCCGCTTCGGCCTGCGCAGCGTCGAATGCCACATCCTGGGCATCGTCGGCGCGCAGGCGCCCATTTCGCTGCGCAAGCTGTGCGCCGAACTCGGACTGGACAAGAGCCACGGCAGCCGCCTAGTCGCCAGGCTCGAAGAACGGGGATTGCTCGAACGCTGCGACGATCCGGCCGACAAGCGTTCGTTCTACCTGCTCCTGACGCCCCAGGGCATGGACATGCATGCGCGCATCCACGCCGATGCGGTCGAGCGCAACGCGGAATGGCTGGAGGGGCTGCCCGCCGCCAGACGCGGCGTGTTCATGGATTGCATCGCGCAATTGACGGCCCATTCCCAGGCCATGCTGGCGCAGGAAGAAGCCGCCGCCGGGCAGCCGCCCGCCCCGCGCCAGGACGCCGGGGACACGATCGAGACCCGCGGGCTCCTGCTGGTCGAACGCGCAAAACTGCAACAGCTGCACGAGCAGCTGGCGGAGTTGCTGGGACGCAGCTAGGCACGGCGGCGGCGCGAGGTCTCGCTCGTGCATCGCGCCAGCGTGGCGGTGTCGCCAGCGGCCCGGGCCTTCATGGATTTCTTGCTCTCGCATGAGGGCATCAAGCGCTTGCGCCGGCAGCATGCCCCAGCGGGGTCGCCGCGCTGAAACCGGCGCAATGCGGCCCTACGAGCCGTCGCCGTCGAACCGGGCGAGCAGCCGCGTCAGCAGGGGCTTGATCGCCCGCAATTCTTCCAGGTGTGCCGCCGACAAGTCCTCCAGCAGCTTTTCGGCATGGGGGGTCAGCACCAGGCGGACCTTGCGGCCGTCCTGGGGATCGGCCATCCGTGCCACCAGGCCCATGCGCACCAGCCTGCCCGCCAGTTCGGCGGCCGAATGCGGTTTGATCAGGAGACGCTCGGCGATCTCGCCGACGAACAGCCCATCCCGGCCGGCAGCGCCCTTGATCGCCAACAGCGCCTGGTGCTGCTGCGGCGCGAGACCTATCGCATGCGCGGCGTCTTCACTGAACGCGATGAACCTGCGCAGGGCGAACCGGAATTCCGCCAGCAGCGCATAGTCGGCCGGCGACGGCCGGGGCGCCGCGGCGTGCGAAGAAGGAGCGTTCTTTCTCACGGGGAAGATTCTAATATATATCGTGTTACGATATATATTGCCTTTCAACCCCATTCTTCGTCATGGCTTTCTCCACCCCTTCGTCCCGGCTCGGCGACTTCACCACCGATCGCCGCGTCCTGCTGCTCATGGCCCTGGCAGCGGTGATCGGCCTGGGCGGCGTCGGCGCCGCCTGGCTGCTGCTGCGGCTGATCACACTCTGCACCAACCTCGCCTACTACGGCCGGCTATCGCTCGAGGACCTGCCCATCGCCGGCACGCCGCTGGGCTGGACCGCCGTGCTGGTGCCCGTGGCGGGCTGCCTCATCATCGGCTTCATGGCCAGGTACGGCTCGGAGAAGATCCGCGGCCATGGCATCCCCGAAGCCATGGAGGCCATCCTGATCGGCCGCAGCCGCATCCAGCCCAAGGTGGCCGTGCTCAAGCCCCTGTCGTCGGCGGTGTCGATCGGCACCGGCGGCCCGTTCGGCGCCGAAGGCCCCATCATCATGACGGGCGGCGCCATCGGCTCCTTGCTCGCGCAGATGGTCCACATGAGTTCGGCCGAACGCAAGACCTTGCTGGTGGCGGGCGCGGCGGCGGGCATGACGGCCATCTTCGGCACGCCCGTCGCCGCGCTGCTGCTGGCCGTGGAGTTGCTGCTCTTCGAATGGAAGCCGCGCAGTTTCCTGCCCGTGGCGGTAGCCGCGGTCGTCGCGGCGGCGGTCCGGCCGCTGCTGATGGACGCAGCGCCGTTGTTCCCCTACGCCGGCACGGTCGACGTCTCGGCCGCGCATGTGCTGGCCTTCGCCGCGCTGGGCATCGTCGCCGGACTGGGATCGGGCGTGCTGACGACGCTGGTCTACGCCGCCGAGGACGGTTTCGCCAAACTCCCCATCCACTGGATGTGGTGGCCTGCGCTGGGCGGGCTGGTCATCGGGCTGGGCGGATTGATCGAACCGGCGGCGCTGGGCGTGGGCTATGACAACATCCGGCACCTGCTGGCCGGCGACCTGGCCCTGCACGCCGTGCTGCTCCTGCTGGCGGTCAAGGTCGTGATCTGGGCGGTGGCCCTGGGCTCGGGCACCTCGGGCGGCGTGCTGGCCCCGCTGCTGATCTTCGGCGGCGCGCTGGGCGCGCTGGCGACGCCCGTCATGCCGGATGCCGCGCCGGGTTTCTGGGCGCTGCTCGGCATGGCGGCCATGATGGGCGGCACCATGCGCGCGCCTCTTACAGCGACGCTCTTTGCCGTGGAACTGACCGGCAATTTCGGGGTGATGGTGCCGGTACTCACGGCCTGCGCCTTCGCCTATGGGGTGACGGTGCTGCTGCTCAAACGCTCCATCCTGACCGAGAAGATCGCCCGCCGGGGCCATCACGTAACGCGTGAATATCACGTCGATCCGTTCGACCTGGTGCGCGTCGCGGACTTGATGACGCGTCCGGTGGAAGCGCTGCCCGCGTCGATGACGGTAGCGCAGGTCGTGGACCATTTCACCACGCTGGAACGGCGCCACACCAGCTATCCGGTCGTCGATGCGCAGGGCATCGTGGTGGGAGAAGTCACGCGCGCCGACAGCCTGGCCTGGACCGTCGAACAAGGGGATCGCGACAAGACCATGGGCGAGCTTCTGGCGGACCGGGAACTTCTGGTCGGTTATCCGGACGAACTCGCCAGCCAGTTGGCCGACCGCATGGCGCTCGCCGGCGTGGGACGGGTACCCATCGTCGACCGCGCCGACGGAAAGCTGCTGGGCCTGGTCGGCAGGAAGGACCTGCTGCGGCTGCGGGCGCTGCGGCTGGCCGAAGAACGCGAGCGCGTGGCCTACTTCCGCTGGAACGCGGAAACCGGGCGCAAAACCACCCACCCCAACATCCAATAAGACATGTCGATCATCAAAATGGCGGCCGCGGCGCTTGCCAGCGCCCTGTGCCTGGCTGCCGCGCAAGCCCAGCCCGTCCCCCCTCCCGCCCTCTCCGCCCGTGCCTGGCTGCTGCTCGACGCCACCAGCGGCCAGGTGCTGGGAGCCCATGACCCGGACAAACGCATCGAGCCCGCTTCGCTCGCCAAGATGATGACGGCCTACCTGGTGTTCCAGGCGCTGCAGGACCGCCGTCTCACGCCCGACCGCCAGGTCCTGGTTTCCACGCGCGCCTGGCGGGTGGCGCCCGGCAGCTCAAAGATGTTCCTCGAGCCCGGCAAGCGGGTCACCATCGACGAATTGCTGTACGGCTTGCTCGTGCAATCGGGCAACGACGCCGCCATCGCGCTGGCCGAGGCCGTGGCGGGTTCGGTCGAGGCCTTCGTCGCGCGCATGAACGAAGAGGCCGGCGAGATCGGCCTGACCTCGACCCACTTCACCAATCCTCACGGATTGCCCGATCCCGGCACCTACTCCACCGCGCGCGACCTCTCCATCCTCGCGGCCCGTATCATGCGCGACTTTCCCGCGCTGGCCGGCACCTACGACGCTACCAAGCAATACACCTACAACCGCATCACCCAGCCCAATCGCAATCGGCTGCTCTGGCTCGACGCCAGCGTGGATGGAATGAAGACGGGCCATACGGAATCGGCCGGGTACAGCCTCGTGGCCACGGCGCGGCGCGCCAGCGGCAACGTCCCGCAGCGGCGGCTGATCTCGGTCGTGATCGGCACGGCCTCCGACCGCGTGCGAACCGAGGAGAGCCGGACCTTGCTCGAATGGGGTTTCCGCAGCTTCGAAACGATCAAGCTCTATGGAAGCGGGGAGTCCGTGGGCAGCGAGCCCGTCTGGAAAGGCCAGCGCAACACGGTGCCTATCGGATTCGACCACGATACTTATGTGACCGTCCCCGTGGGAGCTCGAGTGGAGCGGACCATCGAGCGGGCCTCGCCGTTGATCGCGCCCGTGGCTGCCCATCAGAAGGTGGGGCAACTGGAGGTGCGCGTGAACGGCGAACCCGCGAGGCACGTACCCCTGGTGGCGCTGCAGCCCGTGGCCGAAGCCGGCTGGTTCGGCCGCACCTGGGACGGACTGCGCTTGTGGCTGCGGCACGTGGGCCGGTGATCGCCGCTGGACGGCCTTGCCTGGCGTGGCACGGACTTCGCTCTTCCGCAGTAACACAAGGTCACCTGCCCGCCCTCGGCCACGTGACTTTGTCACATAGAATCGACCTCCTGCGGTCGTCGGCGCGGGCCGGCGAACACCGCATCAGATGGGGGAATGGCATGCCGCAGCCTTTCGTGGAGAACGCCGAGGGCAACACGCTGGGACACATCGACTTTCCCGCGGCGGCACCGGCAGCGGTCGGCGGAACGGGCAAGCTGCGGGTGAAACAGAACCGGCTGCTCGAGATGATCACGGCCGGCGCGCCGTTGGAGGACTGCCTCATCGCGCTGACCGAAGTGGCATGCGAACTCCACCCGGCGGCGCGCGCCGGTGTGGTATTGGCCGCGGCCGACGGGCGCACCGTCGAACACGTCTACGCGGCACACCTGCCCCCCGAATTCACCCAGGCTTTCCACGGCGTCGCCATCGACGACGGCACCGCCGGCACGTGCTGCGCGGCGCTCCACACCGGCACGCAGATGATCTGCAACGACATCGAGCGGGATCCCCGCTGGTCCCCTTCGTGGCGGCGCCTGTGTCTCTCGGCAGGACTGCGGGCGTGCCTCTCCACCCCGGTCTTCGACAACCTCGGCAGGTCCATCGCGACTTTTTTCATCGGTTTCCCCACCGCCGGAGAACCGGACGAGCGCAGCCGGCACCTCGCCGATTTCGGCGCCCACCTGGCGAGCGTCGCCATCGCCAGCAAGCGGGTGACCGACGAACTCGTGCGGGCCCGGCAGGAACTGGAAGAGGAGCTGGCCGATACTCGGCTGCTGCAGGACATCAGCATGCGGCTGCTGGCGTCGGGCGATGCGGACAGCCTGTACCGGGAAATCGTCGATGCCGCGGCAACCATCATGCAATCGCAGTTCGCCAGCATGCAGGCGCTGATGGACGACGGCAGGCTGAAGCTGCTGGCCAGCCTCGGATTCGACGCCTGCGCCGACGAGTTCTGGAAATGGGTCACGCTCGACTCGAAAAGCACATGCGGCGAAGCGCTGCGCACCCGCCGCCGGGTTTTCGTTTCGGATCTCGAGCAGTGCGGCTTCATGGCCGGCTCCGACGACCTGGCCACCTATCGGCACCTCGGCATCAGGGCGGTGCAGACCACTCCGCTGGTCTCGCGCAAAGGGCAGGTAATCGGCATGATTTCCACCCACTGGCACACCCCGCGGGAAGTATCCGAGCACGATTTGCGGCTGGTCGACGACCTGCTCGACGTGAGCCGCATCGAACAAGGCCGGTTCGGCCTGAAACTCGAACCGGCCACGCTGGACGGCATCATCCGCCATGCGGTCGAGACCTGCCGCCCGCTCATCGATGCCCGTGGCCAGCACCTCGACATCTCGATTCCGGAGGAGCCGGTGGCGCTCGAGGCCGATCCGGTGCGCCTGGCGCAAGTGTTCGCGAACCTGCTGACCAATGCCTCGAAGTATTCCGATGCCGACGGCCGGATCACGCTCCGCGTCGAACGATACGAAGACGCGGGCGGTGGCGCGCGGGTGGCCGTCAGGATACGCGACACCGGGATCGGCCTCGCGGCGGATGACATCCGGCGCCTTTTCCAACTTTTCTACCAGGCAGATCGCTCCCTGGAAAACTCGCGCGGCGGGCTGGGCGTCGGGCTATTTCTGGTCCGCCGGCTGGTCGAACTGCACCACGGCACGGTGGAAGCGCAAAGTCCGGGCGTCGGCCAGGGCGCCGAATTCATCGTGCGGCTGCCCGTCACGACGCCGCGCACGGACACCGGACCGGTGGCGGCGGACACGGCCCAGGAGGCCCCTGCCCGGCGCTTGCGGATACTGCTGGCCGACGACAACGATGACGCCGCCGAGTCCATGGCGGAAATCCTCAAGCTGCACGGACACGAGGTAGCCATCGCGCGGGATGGCGAACAGGCGCTCGCGCAGGCGGAGAGCTGGCGGCCCGACGTCCTGCTGCTGGACATAGGCATGCCAAGACTGAGCGGCTATGCCGTGTGCGAGCGCATTCGCAGGGAACCCTGGGGCGGCGACACGACCGCCATCGCGATGAGCGGCTATGGCGGCAGCGCCGACGTGGCAAGAAGCATGGAAGCCGGCTTCGATCATCACTTCACGAAACCCGCCGATCCCCTCGAGCTATTGCGCTATCTGGCCACGGTGGGAAAGGCCGGGTTGCTTTCCGAATAAGCGTCGCGGGTCCCGTCTGCGCCGCAGCCTGACAACAGGAACAAGAGTTGCGGAGAACACCCTTCACGTCCGGGGCAGCGCATCCGACCGGCGCCCTGCCAGGCGCCGGATCGGCGGCACGGCGGGAAACTGGCAAGAATAAGGGCTCTCCCGGATGCCTCCCGCTTGAAAGGCCCCAACACCATCCCTATAATTAGCACTCGCTTGCCGAGAGTGCTAACAACGCCGCCGCGCGGCATTGGGGGTTCCGGCAACTGGCTGTGGCATCCGTTTTTACGCGATCCAAGCCGAAAAACCGGCTTTCCGGCCTCTTTTTCAGACAATTAGACGTCAACTTCGAACATCAGGAGTTTGTATGGCCCTCCGTCCCTTGCACGATCGCGTGATCGTCAAACGCCTGGACAACGAGCGTAAAACCGCTTCAGGCATCGTCATCCCCGACAGCGCTGCCGAGAAGCCTGACCAGGGCGAAGTGCTGGCCGTTGGCCCGGGCAAGAAGACCGAAGACGGCAAGGTTCTGCCGGTCGACGTCAAAGTCGGCGACAAGGTGCTGTTCGGCAAGTACGCCGGCCAGGCCGTGAAGGTCGACGGCGACGAACTGCTCGTCATCCGCGAAGAAGAAATCCTGGCGGTGATCCAGTAAGCCGCGCCGCGGCTCGCTGTCACGATCCCCTAGCGTCCAACCCACACATCCAAGGAATTTCTTAAATGGCTGCCAAACAAGTCCAGTTCGGTGATGACGCCCGCGCCCGCGTCGTACGCGGCGTGAACGTCCTCGCCAACGCCGTCAAGGTCACGCTCGGCCCCAAGGGCCGTAACGTCGTGCTCGAGCGCTCCTTCGGCGCTCCCACCGTCACCAAGGACGGCGTGTCCGTTGCCAAGGAAATCGAACTGAAGGACAAGTTCGAGAACCTGGGTGCCCAACTCGTCAAGGAAGTCGCTTCCAAGACCAGCGACAACGCCGGTGACGGCACCACCACCGCCACCGTGCTGGCCCAGGCCATCGTGCACGAAGGCCAGAAGTACGTGACCGCCGGCCTGAACCCGATGGACCTCAAGCGCGGCATCGACAAGGCCGTCGCCGCTGCCATCGAAGAGCTGAAGAAACTCAGCAAGCCCTGCTCGTCCAGCAAGGAAATCGCGCAGGTCGGCTCGATCTCGGCCAACAGCGATTCGTCGATCGGCCAGATCATCGCCGACGCGATGGAAAAAGTGGGCAAGGAAGGCGTCATCACCGTCGAAGACGGCAAGTCGCTGGAAAACGAACTGGACGTCGTCGAAGGCATGCAGTTCGACCGCGGCTACCTGTCGCCCTACTTCATCAACAATCCCGACAAGCAAGTCGCGGCCCTGGACGATCCTTTCGTCCTGATCCACGACAAGAAGATCAGCAACATCCGCGAACTGCTGCCCGTGCTGGAGCAGGTCGCCAAGGCCAGCCGCCCGCTGCTGATCATCGCTGAAGACGTCGACGGCGAAGCCCTGGCCACCCTGGTGGTCAACAACATCCGTGGCATCCTGAAGACCACCGCCGTCAAGGCTCCGGGCTTCGGCGACCGCCGCAAGGCCATGCTGGAAGACATCGCCATCCTGACCGGCGGCACCGTCATCTCCGAAGAGACCGGCCTGTCGCTGGAAAAGGCTACCCTGCAAGAGCTGGGCCAGGCCAAGCGCATCGAAGTGGCCAAGGAAAACACCACGATCATCGATGGCGCCGGCGACAGCAAGGCCATCGAGGCCCGCGTCAAGCAAATCCGCGTGCAGATCGAAGAAGCGACCTCGGACTACGACCGTGAGAAGCTGCAAGAGCGCGTGGCCAAGCTGGCCGGCGGCGTGGCGGTAATCAAGGTCGGTGCCGCCACCGAAGTCGAAATGAAAGAGAAGAAGGCCCGCGTGGAAGACGCCCTGCATGCCACCCGCGCCGCGGTGGAAGAAGGCATCGTCCCCGGCGGCGGCGTGGCCCTGCTGCGCGCCAAGCAAGCCATCAAGGACATCAAGGGCGACAACCCCGACCAGGACGCCGGTATCAAGATCGTCCTGCGCGCCATTGAAGAGCCGCTGCGCACCATCGTCTCCAACGCCGGCGACGAGCCCAGCGTGATCGTCAACAACGTGCTGAACGGCAAGGGCAACTACGGCTACAACGCCGCGACCGGCGAATACGGCGACATGGTCGAGTCCGGCGTGCTGGACCCCACCAAGGTCACCCGCACCGCGCTGCAGAACGCCGCCTCGGTCGCTTCGCTGCTGCTGACCACGGAAGCCACCGTGGTCGAGCTGGTCGAAGACAAGCCGGCTGCTCCCGCCCCCGGCGGCATGGGTGGCATGGGCGGTATGGGCGGCATGGACTTCTAAGGAGTCCCTGTCCCGCGGTCCCGGCTCCGGCCGGGCGCCATGCTCTCGAACCCCGCGCGGTCATGCCGCGCGGGGTTTTTTTTGCCGCCGGGCCGCCCAAGGCAAAAACGTCCCTTTTGGGGGAGAGCGCCGCCGCGGAGCGGGAAGCGTAGGGACGTTTTTCACTCCACCTTCGCCCCCGATGCCTTCACCACCGTTCCCCACTGCTCCACTTCGCTCTTGATGAACGCGCCGAACTCCGCCGGCGTCGTCCAGGCCGTGACGGCGCCGAGGTCCTTGAAGCGCTGCTGCACCTCCGGCTTGGCCAGCGCCTTCTGGACCGAGGCGTTGAGCTTGGCGATGATCTCGGGCGGGGTGCCCGCCGGCGCGATGAGGCCGAACCAGGAAGAGACGTCGAATTTGTCGAAGCCCGATTCCATCATGGTCGGGATCTCGGGCGCGGTGGCCGAGCGCTCCGCGGTGGTCACCGCCAGGGCCCGCAGCTTGCCGGCTTGCACGTGGGGCCAGGCCGACGGCATGTTGTCGAACATCATCTGCACCTGGTTGCCGATGAGGTCCGTCATCGCGGGCGCGCTGCCCTTGTAGGGAATGTGCACGATGTCCACGCCGGCCCGCAGCTTGAAGAGCTCGCCGGCCATGTGGATCGAAGTGCCGCTTCCGGACGAGGCGAACGATACCTTGCCCGGATGGGCCTTGAGGTAGCTCACCAGTTCCTGCACGTTCTTGACCGGCAGGGAGGGGTTGACCACCAGGATGTTGGGCACCTTGATGACCAGCGCGATGGGCGAGAAATCCTTGACGATGTCGAAGCTCAGGCTCTTGTACAAGGTCTGGTTGATGGTGCTGGTGACGGCGACCATGTAGAGCGTATAGCCATCGGGCTTGGCCCGGGCCACCAGTTCCGCGCCGATGTTGCTGCCCGCGCCCGGCTTGTTCTCGACCACGAAGCTCTCGCCCAGGTCGTCGCCCAGCTCCTTGGCGATGATGCGCGCCGCGACGTCGGTCGTGCCGCCCGCGGAAAACCCCACCACGACACGCACCGCCTTGTCGGGATACGAAGCGGCGGTGGCCGGCCCGGCCAGCGCCAGGGCAGCCAGCATGGCGGCGCAGGCCGCGCGGACCGGTAACGGGGAATGCCTCATGTGCGTCTCCTTGCTTTCGATGGAATGTAGGGCCCGGGACGGGCCGGCCGCGGCAGCCGGCGTACCGTTCCCGGAGATTACGGCGAATCTATGTCAACATTGGCACCTCGCGGCGGCTATTGTTGCAAACCCCAAGCATGCGCCGCCGGCGCGATTCGCTGTATCCTGCGCCCGATCTCACGACATCTTCCTTCGATGACCGATCAACACCACTCCCCCTACAAGAGCACTGGCGGCCTGCGGCGGGTGCTTCGCGCCTGCCGCTACTCCCTGCAAGGCCTGGGCGCCGCGCTCAAGTACGAGGCGGCGTTCCGCCAGGAGCTCGCGCTGGTCGTCGTCCTGGTCCCTGCCGCGATCTGGCTCGGCCGCGACACGACCGAGGTCCTCCTGCTGCTGTTCAGCATGCTGCTGGTCCTGGTGACCGAACTGCTCAACTCAGCGGTGGAAGCACTGGCGGACGCGCTGTCGGTGGAGACCCATCCGCTGCTGGGGCGCGCCAAGGACCTGGGCAGCGCGGCGGTGATGCTGGCCCTGTTGTTTTCGGCGGGACTCTGGGCGCACGTGCTGATCGGACGCCTGCTGGAATGAGGCCCGGCGGGGCCCGCCCCCGAGGCGCCGGCCGCCGTTTCGCGTCGGCCGCCGGTTGCTCCTACAATGGCGGATCGAATCCGATTCCCCGCCTTCCACGATGTCTTTTACCCGCAAATTGACGCAGGCCTGGGCCGCGTCCGACTCCCTGCTGACCGTCGGCCTGGACCCGGACCCCGACCGCTTTCCCGCCGAGCTGCGTGGACGGACCGACCGCATCTTCGATTTCTGCCGCCAGATCGCGGACATCACCGCGCCCTACGCGTGCGCGTTCAAGCCGCAGATCGCCTATTTCGCCGCCCGCCGCGCCGAAGACCAGCTCGAGGCCCTGTGCCGGCACATCCGGGAACACCACCCCGGTATCCCGCTGGTGCTGGACGCCAAGCGCGGCGACATCGGTTCCACGGCCGAGCAATATGCGATCGAGGCCTTCGAGCGGTACGGCGCGGACGCCGTCACGGTGAGTCCCTACATGGGCTCCGATTCCATCGAGCCGTATTTCGCCTGGCCCGACCGCGGCGTGATCGTGCTGTGCCGCACCTCCAATCCCGGCGGGTCGGACCTGCAGTTCCTGGAAAGCGGCGGCGAACCTCTGTATTTGCGCGTGGCAAGCCTGGTGGCGGAGAAATGGAATCGCCATGGCCAGTGCGGCCTGGTAGTGGGAGCCACCTTCCCGGCGGAATTGGCGGCGGTGCGCGCCCGCATCGGCGCCGACATGCCGCTGCTGGTGCCCGGCATCGGCGCCCAGGGCGGCGACGTCCAGGCCACGGTGGAAGCGGGCTGCAATGCCGCGGGTACCGGCATGATGATCAACTCCGCGCGCGCCATCCTGTACGCCAGCAGCGGCGACGACTGGCGCGAGGCGGCCGCGGCCGCGGCGCGCGCCACCCGCGACGCGATCAACGGTTTCCGTCCCCGCGCCTAGGAGCTCGCGGCTACCGGGACGGCGGCTTCGCGGAAAGTCGGCACGTCGGGCAGGCCCGGCGCGCGCTTGGCGGACGCCACGGCCAGCGGCCGCAGCTTGCCGTTCCTGATGTGGTTCATCACGGGTACCAGGCTGGGAAACAGGAGCTTGGTCTCGCCCGACAGCGTGGCCAGGACCGCCGGTCCGCCCCCTTTGTAGGGCACGTGGTACAGCTTGACGCCGCTGCTTTGCTGGAAGAGCTCCGCCACCAGGTGGGGCGCCGTTCCCACGCCGTAGGAGGCATAGTTGACCTGACCGGGCCGTTCGCGGGCGTAGCGGATAAGGTCCTGCAGCGAGGACGCCTGCAGGCCGGGATTGACCACCAGCACCGCGGGCGCGTTGGCCAATTGCGATACGGGCGCGAAATCCTTCTTCAGGTCATAGGAAATGGTGTCGTAAAGGCTGCCGTTCGAGCTGATGGCGGTGGTCGCCATCAAGAGCGTGTAGCCGTCGGGAGCGGACCGGGCCACCGCCTCGGCGCCGATGATGCCGCTGGCGCCGGGCCGGTTGTCCACGATCACCGGCTGCCCCAGCCGCTCGCCCAGCTTCTTGCCGACCACGCGCGCGATCATGTCGGTGCCGCCGCCCGGGGCGAAGGGCACGATCAGGCGTATCGGTTGGGCGGGATAATCTGCCGCCCGCGAGGGGGAGGCCCATGGCACGGCGGCGCAGGCCAGTGCCACGGCCGCGCACAGGCTAGGATGGTTTTGCACGAATGTCTCCGATGTGGGGCTGCGCCGGAACCGGCCCGCGGCCTTGCCCGGCGCAGCGAACGGCGGCGCGTTGCGCCTCAGGTCGCCGACGGCAGGTCGCGGATCGCCACGCCGCGGTCGATCGCATCGCAGCGCGCGTCTTCGGCGGCGGCGCGCTTGCGCGAGAGCTCCAGCACCTCGCGCGCCCGTTCCCGGGGGATGAAGCACACGCCGGTGTCGTCGGCCACCACCAGGTCGCCGGGATTCACGCGTATGCCCTCGATCTGGACGGGGCCGTTGATCTCGATCGTTTCGATCCGCCATTTGCCGGTGATGGGCGATACCTCGGTCGCCCAGACGGGGAAGCCGACGCGCCGGGAATGCGCGAGGTCGCGCACGCCGCCCGATACGATGGCGCCGATCTCGCCCTGGCGCTTGGCCACCTGGGCGGAAATGCCGCCCATGTTGGACAGCCCGCGCACGCCCTCGATCACCAGGACGTCGCCCTGTTCGGCGATGTTGTGGGCCTCGATCTCGGCCATGCCGTTGCGGTAGGCGCGGGCATTGTCGTTGGGATGGCCGGTCAGCACCGTATTGCGCAAGGTCAGGGCCGGACCCACGATGGTGGCGCCGGCGATGGTGGGCTTGAGCAGCGAACCGGGCAGCGCGCCGACGATGCCGAGATTGTCCATGACGTCCGACACGATGCCCGTGGCGTCGCCCAGCGCCTTGAAGCCGTCGATGAGATCCTGGGGCGGCCGTTCGATGTCGAGGCTTTTTACGCGTTCGGGGGCGAGCTTGCCCAGCAGCGTCTTGGTCATGCGTGGTCTCCTGTCGGGATTGAACCTCCGGCCCGGCGGGCCGAAGCGGATTGTTTGAAAAATTCTCATCGCATTCCCAAGCTGCATCAATCGATTTATAGTCAATATCGTTGACTTTTACTCATTGATGATGAGCTCACGCCTGCCCCCGCTCAACCCCCTGCGCACCTTCGAGGCCGCGGCGCGCCACCTGAGCTTCACGCGCGCCGCGCGCGAACTGCACGTCACGCCCGGGGCGATCAGCCGCCAGGTCATGGTGCTGGAGGAGTTCCTGGGTGCCAGGCTGTTCGAGCGCGTCAACCGGGAAGTGCGGCTCACCCCCGTGGGCCAGCGCTACCTGGACGACCTGAGCGACGTCTTCGACCGCGTCGCGGCGGCAACGCATCGGGCGATGCAGGGCGTGCGCGACAAGCCGCTGCACATCTGGTGCCCCATGACCTTCGCCATGCGCTGGCTGGTGCCGCGCCTGCCGGCCTTTCATGCGGCCCACCCGGGGCGCGACGCCATCTTCACCACCTCGCTCAAGCCGGTGGATTTCACCGTGCACGATGCCGACGTCGCCATCCGCATGGGGCGCGGCGACTGGCCCGGCGTCATCTCCCGCCACCTGGTCGGCATCGAGCTGCTGCCGGTGTGCAGCCCGCGGCTGCTGGAGGGCCGCATACCGCTGGAACAGCCTCGCGACCTCGCCCATCACACCCTGCTCCAGTCGGTGGCCCGGCCGGAATACTGGAAGATTTGGCTGGAGGCCGCCGGCGCCGGCGATATCGATCCCGACCGGGGGCTGACCTTCGAGAGCGTGAGCCTCGCCTACCAGGCGGCGCTGGAAGGGCTGGGCGTGGCGATGGGACAGCATGCGCTGGTGGCCGAGGACCTCGCCGCCGGCAGGCTGGTGGCGCCGTTCGGACCGCGCGTGGGCATCGACAACGCCTTCTACCTGATCTACCCCGAACGGCTCGAACACGACGCCCACTTGAGCACCTTCCGCGACTGGATCCTCGCGGAAGCGCGCGCCGACGAAACGCGGCGCGCGGCCACACCCGCTGGCTGAATCGCGCCGGGTTCAGGCGGCTGCGGCCTCGGCATGCGGCCGCAGCGCCGGAAAACGGATGCTGATGCGCAGCCCGCGTCCGTACAGGCCCGTCCCCACCTCCACCGTCGCCGCGTGCAATTCGGCGATCTGCGCCACGAGCGACAAGCCGATGCCGCTGCCTCGCTCGGAGGTACCGGCCACGCGGTAGAAGCGGTCGAAAATGCGCCGGTGCTCGGACTTGGGCACGCCCGGCCCGTCGTCCGCCACCACCAGGAGCACATCGCCCCGGCCATTGCCGGCCTCGTGCCGGCAAGAGACGGCGATGCGGGCATTGCGTCCGCTGTAGCGCACGGCATTGTCGATCAGGTTGCGCACCAGGATGCCCAGCGGGTCCACCTGCCCTCTGACCAGACACGTCTCGGTTTCCAGGCTCACGCGTTGGCCGCGCTCGGCGGCTCCCGTCTCGAAATCGCGCGCGATGACCGAGACCACGGTGTGCAACTCCACGCTCGCCTCGGCCTCGGCGTGGCCGTTTGCGTCCAGCCGCGCCATGTCCAGCAGTTGCTCGGACAGCCGTGCGCTGCGCTGCGTGGTCGCCAGCAGCTTGTTCAATTCGGCGCGCAGTTGCTCCGGGTCCTGGCAGCACAACGCGTTCTCGGTTTGCACCGTCATGACGGCGAGCGGCGTGCGCAGTTCGTGGGCGGCGTCGATCAGGAAGCGCCGTTCGCTCTGCATGGTCTCGTCCAGCCGGCCCAGCAGGCGATTGAACGATTCCACCAGGGGCCTGAGCTCCACGGGCAGGGCCCCCGTGGGCAGGGGTTGCAGGTCGGTGGAGCGCCGCCGCAAGATGAGCCGCGACAGGCGCGTAACCGGGGAAATCGACCAATGCACCACCCCCGCCACCACGACGCCCAGCATGGCAGCCAGCAGCCCGAGGACCAGCAGCACGCGGGTCAGGCGCTCGTGCAGCTCTTTGTTGAGCATGGCCTGCGGCTTGCCGACCTGGACCTGTATGCGGCCGCCGGCATCCGACACGGCATAGACGCGCCACGGTTCGCCATCCACCATCGCCGTGGAGAATCCTTCGCGCATGTCGCCCACGATGGGGCCGTTCGGCGCTCCGGGCGAATGCAGGACGACGTGGCCGTGGGCCAGGCTCCACACCTGGAACATCACCTGCACCGTATTGCTTTCGAGGCGCTGCTCGCCGGGCAACGAGAAGCTGCGCCCCGGCGGCACGTTCTCCAGCCCGTCGGGCAGGGAAAGCAACGTCAGATGGGCGACTTCGCGCAACGCCATGTCCCGCTCCCCGATGCGTTCGCGCGTGACTTCGGCGCGATACAGGAACAGCATGCCCGCCAGGGTAAGCACCATGGTGGCCAGGATGGCGATCAACAGGCGCGCGCGCAGCGATTTCATCGCGCTTCCCTCAATCGGTAGCCGTAGCCATGCACCGTCTCGATGAGGTCCTCTCCCAGCTTGCGCCGCAACTGATGCACGTAGACCGCCACGGTGTTGCTTTCGATCACGCTGTCGCCGCCGTACACGGCTTCTTCCAGCGCGGTGCGCGACAAGGCCTTGCCCGCCTTCTCCATCAGCGCCAGCAGGGTCTGGTATTCGTGCCGGCTCAATGCGACGGGCTCGCCGCGGCAGCTCACCGAGCGCGAGGAAGGGTCGAGCACGACGTCGCCGCAGCGCAGGACGGGCGCCACCCGCCCCAGGCTGCGGCGCAACACCGCGCGCAGCCTGGCCCGCAATTCGTCGACCTGGAACGGCTTGACGATGTAGTCGTCGGCGCCGGCGTCCAGGCCGCCGATCCGGTCGCTGAGCCGATCGCGCGCGGTCATGATGATGACAGGCGTCGTATCGTAACGTGCCCGCATGGCGGCCAGCACCGCCAGCCCCGAACCGCCGGGCAGGCCGAGATCGAGCAGCACGGCGGCATAGTCGTGGTCGATCAGCGCCATCCGCGCCTCGGAGGCGTCGCGCGCCCAGTCGACTCCCGTGTCCTGTTGGCCGAGCGCGGTCACGAGCGCGTCGCCCAGCATGGCATCGTCTTCCACGAGCAGTATACGCACGGCGGTCTTCCGGGTCGGGTTCATCGGCGGCGCCGGCCGAAGCACGGCAATGGGCGCGAGTATGGTCCACCGATTTTAAAAAGTTCTTAAACCGGCCCGCGCAGAATGGGCGTCGGCGGTTGGTTCGCGCCTATGCCCGGGCCGGGCTGGCCGCCGCCTCCCCCTCGATCCCGACCACCCGGCCGCGCCCCCAAGGGCGCCTCGGCCCCAGGAGAATTCCGCATGATCAACGACCCGCGCAGCCTCTGCCTTTGTTTCCTGCTGGGGGTCATCCCCCCGGCCATGGGGCAGGACCTCGTGGGCGGCGGCATTGCCGTCGCTCCCTGGTACCCCGGCGCCGACAGCTACCGCATTCTGCCGGTGCCCATCGTCAATTTCCAGCGCGGCCCCTTCTTCATCTCCAACAGCCAGGGGCTGCCCGGGGTGGGCTTGAAGATGAACGTGGCGCCCGACCTGAGCGTCGGCGTGCGTCTCGGCATGGGGCTGGGGCGCAAGGAAAAGCGCTCGGAGCGCCTGGAAGGGCTGGGCGACATCGACAGGCATGCCCAGTACGGCGTATTCGCCGAATGGAAGCCGGGCCGCTGGAGCGCCTCTATCTCCTACACCCAGGCCGCCAAGAGCGGCTACGGCGGTACGCTGAGCGCGCGCGGCTCCTACGCCATCTGGCAGGAAGGGCGGCACAACGTCCAGGTCGGCGCCGGCCTGGAATGGGGCAACAGCGACCACATGCAGACCTGGTTCGGCGTCACGCCGGAACAATCGGCGCGCAGCGGCGCGGGACTGCCGGCCTACCGGCCGTCGTCGGGCCTGCGCTCGGGCGTGGCCTTCGCCTCGTGGAGCTATCGCATGACCGAGCGTTGGCGCGTCATCAGCCTGATCGGCGTGCAAACCCTGGTAGGCGACGCCGCCGACAGCCCGATCGTCGAGCGCAAGACCGCCGGCTTCGGCAGCGTGGGCCTGACCTATTCCTTCTGAGTGCCGGCCTCCGGTGCCAGGTCCAGCACGCCGCGCAAGGCAATCCTTACCGATTGCATGCGGACCTCGGAACGGTCTCCATCCAGCACGTGAGTGGCCGTGCGGATCTGCAGCCCGGCGGGGCCGCTCCACGCCCAGCCGAAGCACACCATGCCCACCGGCTTGCCCGGCGTGGCTCCGCCGGGGCCGGCGATGCCTGTGGTGGACACGGCGACCTGGGCGCCCGCGGCACGCAGCGCCCCCGCTGCCATCTCCCCGGCGGTCTCTTCGCTGACGGCGCCATGGGCCGCGAGCGTCGCCTCCCGTACGCCCAGCTGCGCCATCTTGGCGGCATTGGTGTAGGTGACGAAGCCGCGGTCGAACCAGGCGCTCGATCCGGCCACCGCGGTCACCAGGCCGGCCACCAGGCCGCCGGTGCACGATTCGGCGGCCGCCAGCATCTGGCCCCGCGCCAGCAGGACACGCCCGACCTCGGCGGACAGGTCCAGCGATTCGTCGTCGAACATAAGGCCTCCCGTCAATCGCGGCGGGCGCTCAGCCCGCGATGCGCTGGTACAGGGCGAACACCAGCAGCGCGTAGAACGCCGCGATCAGATCGTCCCACATCACGCCCAGCCCGTTCTTGAGCCGGCGATCGAAATGGCCGATGGGCGGCGGCTTGAGGATATCGAACAGCCGGAACAGCAGGAAACCGAAGGCCTGCGACACGGCCGTGCCCGGAATCAGCCACAGCACGGTCCAGAAGGCGACCATCTCGTCCCAGACCATGCCGCCATGGTCGGGCACGCCCAGGTCGCGGCCCGCGCGGTCGCAGGCCCATACGCCCAGAGCGAAGGCCGCCAGCAGGAACACCGCCTGGTGCATCGGAGAAGACAGCGCCGCCGACAAGGGCTGCCAAAGGATCCAGGCCAGCAGCGTGCCCCACGTGCCGGGCGCCGGCCGCACCAGGCCGCTGCCCAGCCCGAAGGCGATGACCCGCGACAAGCGCGAGCGCATCCATGCGAAATTCGGACTGACCGGCACCGTGCCGGGGGAAGGGATATCGGTCATGACGTCTCACGCAAAATGATCGAACCCCGCGCGGGGCAACTCAGGCAGGGGCGTGCCGGCGCCGTCCACCACGCAGAGGCCGGATCCGGCCTGCACGGTCCCGATGCGCGTCACCGCCGTGCCCGCTCGCGCGGCGGCCTCGGCAACCCGGCCGCGCGCGGCGGCCGGGGCGGTAAAACACAATTCGTAGGCGTCCCCGCCTCCCAGGGCGCAGCGGTGGCGCCATGCCGGCGGCAGGGACGATACGGCGGCCGACACCGGCACGTCGTCCGCGCACAGCCGGGCGCCGCAACCGCTGGCGGACAGGATGTGGCCCAGGTCCTGCAGCAGACCGTCGGACACGTCGATCGCAGCGCTCGCCACGCCGCGCAGGGCGAGCCCCAGGCCCACCCGGGGTTCGGGCCACTCCAGCGCGCGCCGGGTGGCGGCCAACGCGGCGGCCCGGTCAGCCACCGGCACGTCCGGCTCGCCGGCCAGCAGCCGCAGTGCCAGGTCGGCGTCGCCCAACGTGCCGGACACCCAGATGTCGTCGCCCGGCCGTGCGCCCGAGCGCCGCAGCGCCAGTTCGGGCGGCACCGCGCCGAAGATCGTGACCGCGATGGTCAGCCCTGCCTGGCTGCGCGTGGTGTCCCCCCCGACGAGAGGGCAGCCGTGCGCGTCGGCCAGCGCATACATGCCCTGGGCGAAGGCCGACAGCCAGGCATCGTCGATGCGCGGCAATGCGAGCCCGAGGACGAAAGCCGTGGGCTGCGCGCCCATGGCCGCCAGGTCGGACAGGTTCACCGCCAGCGCCTTGTGCCCCAGCGCGCGGGGATCGACGTCGGAAAAGAAATGCCGCCCTTCGATCAGCAGATCGGCGCTGACGGCGGTGGACTCGCCCATGGCGGGCAGCAAGGCGCAGTCGTCGCCCACCCCCAGCACGCCGGCCGGCGCGGGGCGGGTGAAGTGCCGCCGGATGAGGTCGAATTCGCCGCCCGCCATCAGGCCCCTCCGGGGAACGGCGATCGAAGCGGGCGCCGGGGCGGCCTCATCCGGTCCCCGCGATCAGCCGCGGCGTCCCGCCTGGACCTCCGCGGTCCGGACCTCGGCCGCGAGCTTGTCCAGCACGCCGTTGACGAACTTGAACCCGTCGGTCCCGCCGAAGGACTTGGCCAGCTCCACCGCTTCGTTGATCACGACCTTGTAGGGGATCTCGACGTGATTGAGCAATTCGTAGGCGCCGATCAGCAGGATGCCGTGCTCGACCGGCGACAGCTCCGCGACCGGGCGGTCCAGGAAGGGCGCGAAACGCTCGCGCAGCGCGGCCGCATCGCGCGCCGCGCCGTAGAGCAGCGCCTTGTAATGTGCGAGGTCGGCTTCGGCGAATCCTTCGTCGTCCTGCATGTGGGCATCGATCTCGCCCATCTCGCCGGCGTCGGCGCCCTTGAGCAGCCACTCGTAGACGCCCTGCAAGGCGACCTCCCGCGCACGGCGCCGGGCACTGCGCCCGGCCTGGCGGCTTGCTTCAGTCATGCCGGTTTTCCTCGTCATCCAGGTCTTCGTCTTCGTCGTCCTCGTCTTCCTCGTCGAAGTCCTCGTCGTCTTCCTCCGGTTCGAGGGTGGCAAGCAGGTTGGCCATTTCCACCGCGGTCTGCGCGCAATCGCGGCCCTTGCCGGCGGCTCGCTCGAGCGCCTGCTCCTCGGTGTCGGTCGTCAGCACGCCATTGGCGACGGGAATGCCGGTCTCGAGCGACACGCGCGTGATGGCGGCGGCGCTTTCATTGCTGACCACCTCGAAGTGGTAGGTCTCGCCGCGCACCACCGCGCCCAGCGCGATCAGCGCGTCGAACTCGCCGGTATGGGCGAGCTGGGCCAGCGTCACGCCGAGCTCGAGCGCGCCGGGCACCGAGATGACCATGATGTCGCGTTCGTCCACGCCCAGCTTGCCCAGTTCCTCCAGGCAGGCCTGCAGCTCCTGCTCGCCGATGTTCTCGTTGAAGCGGGAGCGCACGATGCAGATATGCAGCCCTTCGCCATTCAAATCGGGGGTCATGGTATAGGGATTCATGATGGGGCGCCGTCCTTGGTGGGGGGTTGTTCGTGGCCGGCGTCGTAGCCGGTCACGGTAAGAGAAAAGCCGGTCATGCTGGGCATCCGGATCGGTCGCGCCAGCAGCTTCATGTTGCCGACGTTGAGGTCTTTCAGGATCTGCGCGCCGACACCGTAGGTGCGCAGGTCCATGCGGGGCGGCGCGTCTCCGCAAGCCGCGCCGGAGCGGTCCTGGTCGATCAGTTGCTGGAACTCCGCCACGAGATCGCAGGCGGTGCCGTCGCAATTGAGCAGGATCACCACGCCGGCCTCGGCCTGCGAGATGGCTTCGAGGGCGCTGGGCACGCTCCAGCTGTGCGTGCTCTTGGCGACCTCCAGCACGTCGAGCAGCGACGTGGGCTCGTGCACCCGGACCAGGGTCTCGCGATCCTGGCGGATGTCGCCGTGGACCAGCGCAAGGTGCGGCGCGCCGCTGGGCGTGTCGCGGTACATGACCGCGCGGAAGGTGCCGTAGGCGGTGCGTATCGGCCGTTCGGCCACGCGCTGCACCAGCGATTCGTGCTCGCTGCGGTACTGGATCAGGTCGGCGATGGTGCCGATCTTGATGTCGTGCTGCCGGGAGAATTCGATGAGATCCGGCAGCCGCGCCATCGATCCGTCGTCCTTCAGGACTTCGCAGATCACGGATGCCGGCGTGAGTCCGGCCATCGCCGTCAGGTCGCAGCCGGCCTCGGTATGGCCGGCGCGGGCCAGCACGCCGCCGCGCGCCGCCTTGAGCGGGAAGATATGGCCGGGCTGCACCAGGTCCGAAGGCTTGGCGTCGCGCGCGACCGCGGCCTGGACCGTGCGGGCCCGGTCGGCCGCCGAGATCCCGGTGGTAACGCCCTGGGCGGCCTCGATCGACACCGTGAAATTGGTGCCGTGCTTGGTGCCGTTGGCCGAGACCATCAGCGGCAGGTTCAGCTGCCGGCAGCGGTCCTCGGTAAGTGTCAGGCAGATCAGGCCACGGCCGTAGCGGGCCATGAAATTGATGGCTTCCGGGGTGACGAATTCGGCGGCCATCACCAGATCGCCCTCGTTCTCGCGGTCTTCCTCGTCCACCAGGATGACCATGCGGCCGGCGCGCAGCTCGGCCACGATTTCAGGCACCGACGAGATGGCCGAAGAGCCGCCGGGAGCGGGAACGGGAGAAATGAATGCAGACATGGCGATCGTCCGGCGCGGGGTTGCGTGCTGTACCGGTTGCGGCGCGGAGAGCGGCCGGTACGGGGAAACCGCATATTTTACCCGGATGCGGGGGAAATTCGCCGGGCGGGTGCTTCCCGGAGCGCTCTTCCTTACGGGGCCTCGGCCGGCTCCGCCGGCCGGTCCAGCCGCGGCCGCAGGGCGGGATCCAGCGCCTCCCGACCGTCGAAGACGAAGCAGCTGCCCTCGAATCCCTCGCCGCCGGTCTCCTCGAAGTACTTGAGGATGCCGCCCTCGAGCTGGTAGATGCGCTCGATGCCCGCCTCGGCCATGTAGATGGCGGCCTTCTCGCAGCGTATGCCGCCGGTGCAGAAGCTCACCACGGTCTTGCCTTCGAGCTCCGCGCGGTGCGCCTCTACCGCGGCGGGAAATTCCGTGAACTTCGAGATGCGCCAGTCGACGGCGCCCCGGAACGTGCCCTCGTCGACTTCGAAGGCATTGCGGGTATCGAGCATGACCAGTTCGCGGCCCGCGTCGTCGCGGCCCTGGCGCAGCCACCGCGCCACCGTGCGGGCATCGACAGCCGGCGCCCGGCCGGCTTCGGGCCGGATCGTCGGATGATCCATACGGATGATCTCGCGCTTGACCTTGACCAGCAGCTTGCGAAAGGGCACATGGTCGGAAAGGCTTTCCTTGACCTCGATGCCGGCGAGCCGTTCGCCGAATGCCGGCCCGTGGCGCAGCCAGTCCAGCCAGGCGTCGATGCCGGCGCGGGCGCCGGCCAGGAACAGGTTGATGCCCTCGGGCGCCAGCAGCACCGTACCCTTGAGCCCGCAGGCCTGCGCCCGCTCCCGCGCCGCCCGCTGCAGCGCGGGCAGGTCGTCCAGGGACACGAAGCGATAGGCGGCGATATTGACGACTGCGGGCACGGCGATCCAATCCGGGAACGGCAAAGCGCGATAGTTTACGCGCCGGCGGCCGCCGCCTCGAATTCCAGCTTGCGATAGCCGTAGCGCTCGGCCGTCATGTGGGCCAGGATCGCGACGGCGATTTCGGGCGGCGTGCGGGCGCCGATCCGCAGCCCCACCGGCCCGTGCAGCCGTGCCAGGTCGTCCGGGGTCAGGTCGAACTCCACCAGCCGTTCGCGGCGCTTCTTCTGATTGGCCCGCGAGCCGATGGCGCCCACGTAGAACGCCTCGGACTTGAGCGCCTCCAGCAGCGCGAGATCGTCGAGCTTGGGATCGTGCGTGAGCGCGACGATGGCCGTATGGCGGTCGGGGCGCATCTCGACCACGGTATCGTCGGGCATGGTGGACACCAGCCGAGCCCCGGCCACCTCCCAGCCTTGCGCGTACTCTTCGCGCGGGTCGCAGACGATCACTTCATAGTCGAGCGCGAGCGCCATCTGCGCCAGGTACTGCGACATCTGGCCGGCGCCGATGATCAGGAGGCGCCAGCTCGGCCCATGTGTGGCGACCAGTTCGGTCGCGGTCAGCACCAGCGTATCGGCGCGGTCGCGGGCCGGCTCGAGCGTGGCGGCGCCGGTAGCAAGATCGAGCCGCCGCAATACCCGGTGCCCTGCGCTCAGTTCGGCGAGCAACCGATCCACGCCGCTGTGCTCGCGCACCGGCTCCAGGACCAGTTCCAGCGTGCCGCCGCATGGCAGTCCGAAACGGGTGGCCTCCTCGGCGGAAACGCCGTAGCGCACGACGCGGGGGGCGGAACCGGACCAGGCGCCGGCGCGCGCCTTGTCCGACAGGTCGTCCTCGATACAGCCGCCCGAGACCGAACCTGCGATGGCGCCGTCGCCGCGCACGGCAACCATCGCCCCGATGGGCCGCGGCGCGGATCCCCACGTGCGCGTTACCGTGCCCAGTACGGCCTCGTGCCCCTCGCGCCGCCACTGGGCCAAGCGCCGCAAGACGTCCAGATCGACGTTGTCCATTGCTCGTTGCCACTCCACTTCATTCGCAGAACGCCATGATAGTGCAGGCGGGCAACGCGGCGGCCGCGCTATGCGCAGGCCCCGGCCGACACGGCGGGAAAACGGCCCGCGCGGCTCAGGCCGCCGATGGGGGGCCGCTCGAGCCGCTCGCCCAGCCATTGCGCGGTGCGCAGCACGGCGTCCAGATCGATGCCGGTCGCAACCCCCATGCGTTCGAGCATGTAGACCACGTCCTCGGTGGCGACATTGCCCGTGGCCGCCGGCGCGAACGGGCAGCCGCCAAAGCCGCCCGTGCTCGCATCCAGCGCATCGACGCCCGCCTCCACCGCGGCCAGCACATTGGCCAGGCCGGTATTGCGGGTATTGTGGAAATGGCATCGCAGGCGCGCCGCCGGAGCCAGCGCGCGCGTGCCCGCCAGCAGCGCGCGCACCTGGGTCGGCACGCCGCAGCCTATGGTGTCGGCCAGGGCGATCTCGTGCGGCTGCGCCGGCAGCAGCGACTCGATCATCGCCAGCACCCGGTCCGCCGGCACCTCGCCTTCGAACGGACAGCCGAATGCGGCGCCGACCGTGACCGAGGTCCGCATGCCGGCGGCCCGCGCATCCTGGAGAATGGCCGCGGCCGCGGCCGCCATGTCCGCCATGCCGGCTCCCTGGTTCTTGCGCGAGAACGTTTCGCTGGCCACCACCACGACGTTGACCTCGTCGCAACGCGCCGCACGGGCGCGCTCCAGCCCCGCGGCGTTGAGCACCAGGCCGATGAGCGACAAGCCGGGCCGGCGTTCCACGCCCGCCATGACGGCTTCGGCGTCGGCCATCTGAGGCACGCGCCTGGGGTTGACGAAGCTGGCCGCTTCCACCCGATCCGTCCCGGCCTCCGCCACGCGCCGGATCAGCTCGATCTTGTCCGCCGATGGCAACAGCACGCGCTCATTCTGTATGCCGTCGCGCGGCGCCACCTCGACGATTTCCACCTTGCGTTCCATCTCCGCTCCCTGGGCGCGATGCCCGATCGCATCGCTTTTGTCCGGACAAACATAGCGCGCCCCGCGGCACGGCGCAAGACGCGCACGGCCCTCCCGGCTTATGATCCAATATCGATACGCTGCCGCAGCGCGGCGCCGACGGACGGCTGACCCGGCAACCTCTTCCAGGAGCAAGGGCCATGACGGCAGACCACACAGCATCTCTGCGCGACCGCGTCGTCCTCGTCACCGGCGGCACGCGCGGACTGGGACGGGAAATGGCGCTGGCGCTCGTGGCCGCCGGCGCCAGGGTGGCCATTACCGGCGCCCATGCCTCGGACGCCATGCACGAGACCATGGCACTGGCCCAGGCCAACGCGGGCATCGGCCGCATGTTCGCCATCGTCGCCGACGTCACCCGCTTCGACCATTGCTCGCGTGCCGTCGCGGAAATCCGCGATCACTTCGGCGCGCTGCACGTGCTGGTGAACAATGCCGGTATCGGCATGGGCATCATCAGCGATACGTTCACGACCGAACCGGCGCGTTTCTGGAAGACGGACCCGCAGGCCTGGCGCGCCATCATCGAGACCAACGTCAACGGCGCCTTCAACATGGCGCGCGCCGCCGCCCCGTCGATGGTGGCCCAAGGGTTCGGCAAGATCATCAATATCTCCACCAGCGAACAGACCATGGTGCGCTGCGGCTATTCGCCCTACGGGCCGAGCAAGGCCGCCGTCGAAGCCGCCTCGCGCATCTGGGCCCAGGACCTGGCGGGCACCGGCGTCGACGTCAACGTCTACCTGCCCGGCGGCGCCGCCGATACCGACTTCCTGCCGGGCGGCCCCGGCAAGAAAGGCGCCGACGGCAACCTGCTGCCCGCCTCCATCATGCGCCGCGGCATCCTGTGGCTGTGCTCGGACGCCTCCAATGGGCATACCGGCGAGCGCTACATCGCCCGGCTGTGGAACGAATCGCTGCCCGTTGACCTGGCCGCCGAGGGCGCCCGGGCGCCGCACGTCGACAAGCCCGCCATCATGTAGAACGAAGCGCCAGGGATGTTTGGCGTCAACCGGCCCTAGCGCTTGCGCTCGATTTCCATCCGGTAGCTGAAGGTCGCGGCGGGATGCCAATTGAACGAGCAGATGACGCTGCCGGCCGCCGAGAAATAGTGACGGATCAAGCACAGCGCAATGGCGCCATCGCGGTCGTCGAGCAGGGGGCGCAGAAGCGCGGGCATGGGCTCGGCGCGGATTTCCTGGGTGGCGCGCACGATGGGCTCGCCGGTGCGCGCCTCGATGTGCGCATAGAACGGCCCCACGCAGTCCTGCAATTCCGGCCCTATCCAGGCCAGGCGGTCCGGCAGGAACGAACTGGTGCAGCAGATGGGCGGGCCGCCGGAGGCGGTCCGCCGCACGCTGTCCACCTGCAGCCAGCGCTCGCCCGGCTCGGCGCCGAGCACCGCGGCCGTGGCCGCGTCGAGCTCCACCAGGGTCGAGGCGCGAATGGCCACATGGGTATCGAGCGCAAACTGGAACAGGTCGGCCAGCGACCGGATGGACTGCTGGTAGGCGCGCTGCGATTGCGGGGCCAGGACGATCGTGCCCAGGCCTGGCCGGCGTTCGACCATGCCGTGCTCGACCAGGTTGGCCAGGGCGGCGCGCACGGTATAGCGGCTGACGCCGAACTCGCGGCACAGTGCGCTTTCGGTGGGGACGTGGCCGCCGACGGGATAGATGCCGCGTTCGATGCGGGCCCGCAGGGCCTCCAGGATCTGGCGGTAGCGGGGCCCGGCGCCCGTCGAGGCGCGCGGCCCGGACGGCGCGGGCCGCCGCCCCGATTCTCGTTTTGCCGGCATGCCGGGATGATCTTGCAAGTTCGGACCAGTCCAAGATAGCACGCGGGCCGGCCGCCTGCCGCGCCGGCCCGCGCCGTGCTAGTCTAAGAGGCTGTTTGCCGCAGGCACACGACTTATTCGCCATTTTCTTTCCGCTACTTTTCCCTTCCCGGCGACCTCGCTCTGGCCGCCGCCCTCAGGAGACAGGCATGTATCAGGACCTCGCCCTTTACATCGACGGAGAATTCATCCAAGGCGGCGGTCGTCGCGAACAGGACGTCATCAACCCGGCCACCCAGGAAGTGCTGGGCAAGCTGCCGCACGCCTCCCGCGCCGACCTCGACCGCGCCCTGGCGGCCGCGCAGCGCGCCTTCGAGAGCTGGAAGAAGACCTCGCCCATGGAGCGCTCGCGCATCCTGCGCAAGGTTGCCGAGCTGGCGCGCGAACGGGCGCAGGACATCGGGCGCAACCTGACGCTGGACCAAGGCAAGCCGCTGGCCGAGGCCGTGGCCGAGATCATGACCTGCTCCGAGCATGCCGAGTGGCACGCCGAGGAATGCCGCCGCATCTACGGCCGAGTCATCCCTCCCCGCAACCCGGCGGTGCGCCAGTTCGTCGTACGCGAGCCGGTGGGCGTCTGCGCCGCGTTCACGCCCTGGAACTTCCCGTTCAACCAGGCCATCCGCAAGGTCTCCGCGGCCGTCGCCGCCGGCTGCACCATCATCCTGAAGGGTCCGGAAGACACGCCCAGCGCGGTCGTGGCCATGGCCCAGCTATTCCACGACGCCGGGCTGCCCCCCGGCGTGCTGAACATCGTCTGGGGCGTGCCCAGCGAGATCTCCACCTACCTCATCGAATCGCCCATCGTGCGCAAGATCTCGTTCACCGGGTCGGTGCCGGTGGGCAAGCAGCTGGCGGCGCTGGCCGGCGCCCACATGAAGCGCACCACGATGGAACTGGGCGGCCATTCCCCGGTGCTGGTCTTCGACGACGCCGACGTCGAGCCCGCGGCCGAGATGCTGGCGCGCATGAAGATCCGCAACGCCGGCCAGGTCTGCATATCGCCGACCCGCTTCTACGTCCAGGAAAAAGCCTACGACAAGTTCGTGGCGCGCTTCGCCGACACCATCGCCTCCATCAAGGTCGGCGACGGCCTGGGCAAGGGCGTGGAAATGGGCCCCCTGGCCCACGAGCGCCGGCTGATGGCCATGGAAACCTTCCTGGACGACGCCAGCCAGCGCGGCGGCCGTGTCGTGACGGGCGGCTCGCGCATGGGCGAAAAAGGCTATTTCTTCTCGCCCGCGGTCGTGACCGACATCCCCGACGACTCCAAGCTGATGACCGAGGAACCCTTCGGCCCCATCGCCCCGGTCACGCGCTTCAAGACCATCGAGGAAGTGCTCAAGCGCGCCAACAGCCTGCCCTTCGGCCTGGCCTCGTATGTGTTCACGAACTCGCTGAAGACCGCGACCGCCGTGTCCAACGGCCTGGAAGCCGGGATGGTCAACATCAACCACTTCGGCGTCGCCCTGGCCGAGACGCCCTTCGGCGGCGTGAAGGACTCGGGCATAGGCAGCGAAGGCGGCGTCGAGACCTTCGACGGCTACCTGGTGACCAAGTTCATCACGCAGATTTGACGGCCCGCGTGCCGCGGGCCCGACGGGCCCCGCGGTCTCGTTCTTCGTCCGGGACTTCGCGCCGGCCCTTGGCCGGGCACCTCCCCGGAGCTCACATTACCGACAGCCCCCCATCCACCATCAGATGCGTACCCGTCATGAACGACGCCTCGTCCGACGCGAGCCAGACGATGGGCCAGGCGATCTCCTCGGGTTCGGCCCAGCGCCGCAACAGCGAGGTATCGCTGCGCTCGCGCCTGAGCTCCTCGACCGGCTTGCCCCGCGCCTGCGCGCGGCCCACGTGGAATTCGGTCAAGGTCGATCCCGGGCATACCGCATTGACCCGGACACCGTGCGGTGCCTCCTCGAACGCCAGGGTGCGCGTCATCGCCAGCAGGCCGGCCTTGGTGGCGTCATAGATGCCCATGCCCGCACGGCCGGTCACGGCATAGCAGGAGGATACGATCACCACACTGCCTCGGCCGGCTGCGCGCAGCGCGGGCAGCGCGGCACGGCAATAGTTGGCGGTGCCGACCAGGTTGACGTCCACCATCGCCTGCCATTCCTCGGGCCGCGCCTGCGACAGCGGCGAATAGTTGCGCATCGCGGCATTGCATACCAGGACATCGAGCCCGCCCCAGGCTTGCATGGCGAGCTCCGCCGCTCGCGGCGCGGCATCGGCATCGGCCACGTCGGCGGCGGAGCATTCCACGCGCGCATCGGGATGGTGTTCGCGCAGCGCCGCGGCGGTACGCTCCAGGGCGGCGGCATCGCGGTCCACCAGCAGCACCGCTGCGCCTTCCCGGCAGAACAGGTGGGCGGTCGCGGCGCCTATGCCGGAGGCGCCGCCGGTGATGAGCGCCCTGCGTTCGGCAAGTCTGGCCATCGCGTCACCCCGCCTTCGCGCCGGTGGCCTTGATCACCCTGCCCCAGCGCTCCACTTCGGTCCGTATCCAGGAACCGAACTGTTCCGGCGTATTGGCGACCACCTCGAACTCCATGTCGCGCAGCTTCTGCTGTACGTCGGGCATGTGCAGGATCCTGACGATTTCCTTGTTGTAGCGATCGATGATCTTGCGCGGCGTGCCGGCCGGTGCCAGGAAACCGATCCACGAGGTGGCGACGAAGTTGGGATAGCCCGCCTCGATCATGGTCGGGATTTCTGGCGTGCTGGGAAAACGCTTCTCGCCCGTGGAAGCCAGCAGCTTCAGGCGTCCTTCCTTCACGTATTGCTGGACGTTGCCGGGCACCATGAAAGCGGCCTGGACGTTGCCCGCGACCAGATCCACCAGCGCCGGCGAGGCGCCGCGGTACGGTACGTGGGTCGCGCCCAGCCCGGACGCTTCGTTGAGCATTTCCATGGTCAGGTGCGAAGCGCTGCCCGTGGCGACCGAACCGTACGAAAGCTTGCCCGGGTGCGCCTTGGACCAGGCCACGAGTTCGGCCACCGACTTGACGGGCAGGTTCGGGTTGACCACCAGGTATTGCGGCGAGCTGACCGCCAGTGTGATGGGCGCCAGGTCGGTGACCGGGTCATAGGGCATGTTGTCGAACAGCGTCTTGTTGATGGCGATCGGCCCGTTGTAGCCCACGAGCAGCGTGTAGCCGTCCGGCGGCGACTTGGCGACCAGGTCGGCGCCGATGTTGCCGCCCGCGCCCGGCTTGTTCTCGACGATGACCGGCTGGCCCAGTATGCCTTCGAGCTTGGAAGCGACCAGCCGCCCCAGGACGTCGTTGGTGCTGCCCACGATGGGCACGATGATGCGCACGGGCTTGGTCGGCGCCCAGTCTTCGGCCGCCGCGGCGCCCTGGATGACGGAACAGGCGGCCAGCGCCCAGGCCGCCTTGCGTAGGAATGCATGCATGAAAGTCTCCTTACCCTCTCGTTATGGAAGCGGCCTCCGGCCGCGTGGCTACACGCTGTAGACGGGCTGGTTCAGGCCGTCCGCCAGGTGTTCTTTGGCCCATTCCATCGGATCCGCCGACCGATCGAGCAATACGCCCGCCGCCCGCACCCGTTGGGCGGCGCCGTCCAGGGCGGGCGGCTCGGTGCCGTTGGCCAGGCCCAGCGCCGCCTCGTGCAGCATCCGGCGCGCCATGACGATGGCGCGGTCCGTGGGCAGCAGCCGCTCGGCCTCGTGGTTCTGGATGGGGCCCATGCTTTCCTGCAGCGAGGCATCCTGCATGGCGAAGCCAAACACACCGCTATAGGCGCGTTTCTCTTTCTGGGCCACCCGGTCGATCAGATAGTCGTTGTCCTTGTTCGCGAGCGGACGGAAAGTGACCGGATCGCAGGGCGCATGGATGCCCTTGCCCGCGTCCAGATCGGCGCGTTCCTGCTCCGACAGCGGCTTGTCCGGATGGAAGTTGATGCTCCAGGCCCAGCAGTTGTGATCGTCGATGGGCACCCACACGTGGCCGCCCAGCGCATGCTCGCCGAACGGCGGGATCAGGGTGAACCAGGGGAACAGCCACTGCGTGATGCGCCAGTAGTACGAGTCCGGTTCGCCGTTGCGGCGGCCGTACAGCGTCAGGCCGAAATCGTTCTTCTGGATGTCGAACACCACGTTGCCATCGGCCTTGATGTAGTCGTTGGCTTTGGTGCCCTGGTGCATGGGATCCACGTCCACCTCGTAGCGGTGCACGTACGAGACATGGCTGGTATCGATGCCGCCTTCCATCGCCTGCAGGTAGTTGGACTCCTGCAGGCGCTTGGACACGTAGATGTGGCTTTCCGGCAGGCTGCACCATTCGACCTCGGGCAGGCTGGGCTGCTTGTCGGGCGGCCCCATGTAGGCCCAGACGATGGTGCCGCGCTCGATGCAGGGATACGCCTTGATGCCCATGCGGGCACAGCTTTGCGGCGCCGAGGGCACGTCCACGCATTCGCCGCGGCGATTGAACTTGAGCCCATGGTAGGCGCAGCGGATGCCGTCCTCCTCGTTGCGGCCGAAGTACAGCGACACGCCACGATGCGAACAGAACTCGTCGATCAGCGCCGGATGCCCGCTGCTGTCCCGGAACGCCAGGAGCTTCTCGCCCATGATCTGCACGCGCACCGGCGGACAGTCGGGTTCGCCGATTTCGCTCGACTTGAGTATCGGCACCCAGTAACGCCGCAGCAAATTGCCCATGGGCGTGCCTGGCCCCGTGCGCACCAGGATTTCCGAGGTTTCCTTGTTCATGACTCCACAGCCTCCTGCTGAACGATGTCCGTTCTGTGATAATTGAGTCCATTCTACGGACATATATCGAGTTGTCAACCGCCCGGGCGCGGCGTAACGGTGCTCGCCCTCGGCTACGATGTCGGGCTCGACGGATCGAAATGCGGGGAAAGGTGTGGCGGAAACCGAGAAACTGGGCGATAGCGTGCGGGCCGTGGACCGGGCCCTGGAGATCCTGCTGGCCTTCACGGCGGCGGACTGCGAATTGACGGTGGGGCAGCTGCTCAAGCGGGTGGACCTGAGCCGGCCGACGCTCTATCGCCTGCTCTACACGCTGGAACAGCGCGGTTTCGTGGTGTCCGAAGGCGACCCGCAGAAATTCCGCCTCGGGCCCTCGGTGGGCCAGCTCGCGCATGTCTGGACATCGAGCCAGGACCTCGCCGCCCTTGCCGCGCCGCTGATGCAAAGGCTGCGCGAGCAGACCGGCGAAACGGTCGCCCTGTTCGTGCTGGAAGGCGGCGACCGCCTCTGCATCGCGGAGCTGCCCAGCGCCCAGCCATTGAGCTTCAAGCGCGGCATCGGCTATCGGGAACGGATATCCGTCGGCGCCAGCGGCCGCGCCATTCTCGCCAACATCGGCGCGGACGGGGAAGACCGCCGCCGTTACGCGGCCGAGCGCGGCCTGGACATCGCGCGGCCGGTGGAGGACCTGGACATGGTCAAGCAGCGGGGCTATGCGGTCAGCAAGGACGAACTGATCCAGGGCGCGGTGGCGATCGCCGCGCCGTTCTTCGATCGCAGCGGCCAAGTGGCCGGATCATTGGGAGTTTTCGGGCCGGGCGCGCGGCTGCCGGCCGAGCGCATCCAGGCATTCGGCGAAATGCTGGTGCGGGAGGCTGCCGAACTCTCGCGAACGCTGGGAAAGCGCGAGGAATCCTGACCCGCGCCCGGTGCGTCAGGTCCGCGACGGAGCCGCGGCGGCGCGCGCAGCCGCCAGGCGCCCCGGATCCTGCGCCCGCATGCGGACGTCCGCGCCGACGCGGCGCACGTCCGCGAACTCGAAGCGGCGTGCCTGGCCGAGCTCTTCGAGCAAAGGCAGCCGGGCCATGCCGGCGCCCTCGCCCAGCAGCATGGGCGCCATGTACACCAGCAATTCGTCGACGCAGCCCGCTTGCAGCAGGGCGCCGGTGAGCTGCGCCCCCGCTTCGGCATGCACTTCGTTGATGTCGTGCTGGCCGAGCCAGCGCATGACCGCCGGCAGGTCGACACGGCCGCCGGCGTCCGGCAGGCAGATGATCCGTGCGTTGCGCGCAGCCAGTTCGGCGCTCTTGGCGGCGTCCTCGCGCGCGGTGAAGACCCAGGTTTCGGTGCCATCGAGCAGGCGCGCATCCGCCGGCATGCGCAGCCGGGAATCCAGCACGATCTTGCGCGGCGGACGCGTGGTCGGCACATGACGCACGTCCAGGCGGGGGTTGTCGGCCAATACGGTGCCGATCCCCGTCAGCACGGCGCAACTGCGTGCGCGCCAATGGTGGCCATCGGCGCGCGCAGCCTCGCCGGTAATCCATTGCGATCGGCCGTTGGACAGCGCGCTGCGCCCGTCCAGCGAAGCTGCCATCTTGGCCCAGAGCCAGGGTGTGCCCCGGCTCATGCGGGCCACGAAGCCGATGTTCAACGCCAGCGCCTCGTCCAGGCATACGCCAACCGTGACGGCGATGCCGGCGGCGCGCAACCGCGCCAGGCCCTCGCCATTGACGCGCGGATTGGGATCGCCCATGGCCACGACGACACGCGCCGGCGCAGCCGCGACCAGCGCGTCCACGCAAGGCGGCGTGCGCCCGTAGTGGCTGCACGGTTCCAGCGTGACGTAGACGGTCGCTCCTCGCACCGGCAGCCCGCGCGCCTGCGCATCGCGCAGCGCGCAGACCTCCGCATGCGGCCCGCCCACCGGCTGGGTCGCGCCTTCGCCCAGCACTTCGCCATCGCGCACGATCACGCAGCCCACGCGCGGATTGGGGGATGTGGCGTAGATGACGCCTTCGGCCAGCTCCAGCGCGCGCCGCATCCAGGCGGCATCCTCGGGGCGTTCGGTGGCGTCTGGAATCATGGGCGGCAGTACTCGCTCAAGGTTTGGCGCCGGGAGGGAGCGGCCCCTGGATCTCGCGCACCACGTCGGTGAACTCGTCCACGTCCTCGAAACTCTTGTAGACCGAAGCGAAGCGGATGTAGGCGATCTTGTCGAGCTTCTTGAGCTCCTGCATGACGAGTTCGCCCACCCGCTCCGACGGAACTTCGCGCAAGCCGCTGGTCATCAGGGCTTCCTCGATGCGGGTGATGGCGGCCTCGACCGCGTCGGCGCTCACCGCGCGCTTGCGCAGCGCGAGCATCAGGCTGCCGCGCAGCTTGCCCTGGTCGTACTCGGACCGGCTGCCGTTGCGCTTGACCACCGTCGGCAAGGACAGCTCCACCCGCTCGTAGGTGGTGAACCGGCGGTCGCAGTTCGAACAGCGGCGGCGCCGGCGGATGGCGCTGCCCTCTTCCAGCACCCGGGTATCGATCACCTGGGTGTCGTCGTGACGACAGAAAGGACATTTCATGCGCTGCTCTCTCTAGACGACATGCATGTCAGTTTTCCATGGCGCTACCCCCTCCCCGCCCAGGGCACGGCGGATCCGGCTTTGCCGGTCCGCCAGTGCCGCCCCCTGGGGGGGCGCGCGTCAGCGCGTAGGGGGGGCCACATCTTTAGCCGTAGACGGGGAACTTGGCGGTCAAGGCGTTGACACGCTCACGCACGGCGGCCAGGTTGGCCTCGTCGCGCGGGTTGTCCAGCACGTCGGCGATGAGGTTGGCGGTCAGGCGCGCTTCGTCTTCCTTGAAACCGCGCGTGGTCATGGCCGGCGAGCCGACCCGGATGCCGCTGGTGACGAAGGGCTTTTCCGGATCGTTGGGGATGGCGTTCTTGTTGACCGTGATGTGAGCCTGCCCCAGCGCCTGCTCGGCATCCTTGCCCGTGATGCCCTTGGCCCGGAGATCGACGAGCATGACGTGGCTCTCGGTGCGGCCCGACACGATGCGCAGGCCGCGCTCGACCAGCGTCTCGGCCATTACCTTGGCGTTGGCCACGACCTGCGCGGCGTACTGCTTGAACGACGGATCCAGCGCTTCCTTGAAGGCCACCGCCTTGGCGGCGATGACGTGCTCCAGCGGCCCGCCCTGGATGCCCGGGAAGATGGCCGAATTGACGGCCTTTTCGAACTCGGCCTTGCACATGATCAGGCCGCCGCGCGGACCGCGCAGCGACTTGTGCGTGGTCGAGGTGACGAAATCGGCGTGCGGGACCGGGTTCGGATAGACGCCTCCGGCGACCAGGCCCGCATAGTGGGCGATGTCCACCATGAACAGCGCGCCGTTGGCCTTGGCGATCTCGGCGAAGCGGGCGAAGTCGATGCGCAGCGCATAGGCCGACGCGCCGGCCACGATCAGCTTGGGCTTGTGTTCGGCGGCCAGGCGCGCGACCTGGTCGTAGTCGATCTCTTCCTGGGCGTTCAGGCCGTACGAGAGGAAGTTGTAGAGCTTGCCCGAGGCGTTGACCGGCGAACCGTGGGTCAGGTGGCCACCCTCGGCCAGGCTCATGCCCAGCACGGTGTCGCCCGGCTTGAGCACGGCCATGTAGACACCCTGGTTGGCCTGCGAGCCGGAGTTGGGCTGGACGTTGACGGCATCGGCGCCGAAGATCTGCTTGGCGCGGTCGATGGCCAGCTGTTCGACAATGTCGACGAATTCGCATCCGCCGTAGTAGCGCTTGCCGGGATACCCCTCGGCGTACTTGTTGGTGAGCTGCGTGCCCTGGGCCTGCATGACGGCCGGGCTGGCGTAGTTTTCCGAGGCGATCAGCTCGATGTGCTGTTCCTGGCGCTGGTTTTCGAGCTCGATGGCGGACCAGAGGTCGGGGTCGATCTGGGCGATGGTGCGGCTGCGGTCGAACATGACGGTTTCCTTTCCTGTGCAGAGCGGCCAACCGGCATGTTATAGACGCAACCGGCCAGCCGCGATTACGAAAATCGCGCTACCCCGGCATGGCCGCCCCGCCGGCGGGCGGATTGGCAAAAACTCGTGGTCATGCGCGATCTACGAACTGCCTAACGGCTGCCCAGGCGAACGGCGAGCGGCCCCGGCACCGCCTGAAGGCTCGTGCCGGATACCGCCAAAACCCTGCGCTTCCTTGTGGTTTACCCACCTGGAAAGCGGCTGGAAACCGCTTCCTAGAATCGCCAGTTACGCAGGGCGAAGGCAATGCGCACTATTTTAGCGCAGAGTGGAAGGAAGGCACAGGCACGCGCCTGCGTTTGTCCCGCTGAGCGATGCGCGGCGGCGCACTCTTCCATACCGCAAAGCCGCAACGAACACCTCAAGACCCCCCCCCTTCCATATCAAATCGGCATATCAGCTGTCCGCCCGACAGGCTATCGCCCCCCCGCTCGCTCCCGCCACAATCGCCCCAAGCGGGATGACACCGCACCCACCAGGAGACACCATGGACCGCCGCTACATCAGGCACCTCGCCCCATTGCTGGTCGCCCTTTCCCTCCTCGCCCCCACCGCACCGGCCTTCGCCCAAGACTTTCCCCACAAGCCGGTCAAGATCGTCGTCGGTTTCGGCCCCGGCGGCCTGGGCGACACCGTTGTCCGGACCCTTGCCCAGGAGATGGCCAAGTCCATGGGCCAGAGCGTGGTCGTCGAGAATGCCCCCGGCGCCGGCGGCATCACCGCCGCCTCCGCGGTCGCCCGCGCCGCTCCCGACGGCTACACCCTGCTGCTGGTCAGCGGCCAGAACGCCTTCAGCCCCTACCTGTTCAAATCGCTGCCCTACGACCCCGTCGACGACTTTGCCATGATCTCCACCATCGGGACCTTCCACTTCCTGCTGGTCGCCGACAAGGACAGCCCGCTCAAGACCGTGGCCGACGTCATCGCCGCCGCCCGGCGCGATCCCGCGCACTTCAACATCGGCACCATCAGCGTCGGCAGCGCCCAGCACCTGTCGGCCCGGCTGTTCGCCACCATGGCGGGACTGGACGTGCCCATCGTCCCCTTCAAGTCCACCGGGGACGTCATCGCCGCGCTGCGCGGACGCAGCGTACAGGTGGCGATGGAAACCGTCACCGGCGCGCTCGGCCAGATCCGGGGCGGTTCGCTGCGGGCCATCGCCACGACCGCGCCGGCGCGGATCGGCTTCCTGCCCGACGTGCCCACCATCGCCGAAAGCGGCGGCCCGACCCTGTCCAGGTATGTGTCCGAATCCTGGAATGGCATCGTCGCCCCGGCCGGCACGCCCGCCGACGTCGTGCAGAAACTGAACCGCGAGATCGCCAAGGCCCTGGCCACCCCCGAGGTGCGCCAGCGCTTCGTCTCGCTCGGCATCGAGCCGCGCGGCAGCAGCCCGGAGGCACTCAAGGAAGTCTTCCTGAAAGACGCGGCCAAATGGCGCGTCGTGATCGAGGAAGCCAGGATCGAAAAGCAATAACCCCGTCATCGAAAGTGGAACCCATGATGAACACGGATACGGCGCCGCGCGCGCGGCAAACTTCCTTTCACCCCGGCGCCACCGACGCCGAACGGCGAGTCCGCGTCGACCTGGCCGCCTGCTATCGCCTGATCGACCTGTTCGGCATGAGCGACATGATCCTGAATCACATCTCGGCGCGCGTGCCGGGCGCCGAGGAACATTTCCTGATCAACCCCTTCGGCATGATGTACGAGGAAATCACGGCCTCGTGCCTGATCAAGGTCGACCTCGCGGGCAACGTGATCCACAATCCCAACGCCGACTACACCATCAACCTGCCCGGCTACGTCATCCACAGCGCCATCCATGGCGCGCGGCCCGACGTCGGCTGCGTCCTGCACACCCACACGCCCGCCGGCATGGCGGTGTCTGCCCTCGAATGCGGATTGCTGCCACTGAACCAGACCGCGATGCGGTTCGCTTCGGCGGTGGCATATCACGAGTTCGAAGGGGTGGCCGTGGACCTGGACGAACGGCAACGGCTCGCCAGCAACCTGGGCGACAAGGACGTCATGATCCTGCGCAACCACGGCCTGCTGGCAGTGGGCAGCAACGTGGCCGAGGCCTTCGTGAACATGCAGCGGCTGGAGCGGGCCTGCCAGACGCAGCTCTTGACCCTGTCGGCCGGCAGCCCGCTGCACATGCCCGCGGCGGCCGTGGTGGAGCGCGCCTACCAGCAGTTGCGCCGCGCCCCCACGCCCAATCCGGACGGCAGCCACCCGCCGCATGGCGAGCGCGAGTGGCCCGCGCTGCTGCGGATGCTGGACCGGCGCGACATGAGCTATCGTGATTAGGATGCGCGCCGGAACGACGGCGCCCATTCCCATCCCGACAAGAAGGAACCCACAATGAAACACCGCGTACTGCAGATCGGTCCCATCACCCCGCCCGCCGACGCCCGCCTGGCGCGCGACTATGACATCGCACCGCTGTGGAAGCAGCCCGACCCGGCCGCGTTCCTCGCCGAGCACGGCGCGGAATTCGAAGGCATCGTGGTGCACGTTCGCGACGCGTGCGATGCCTCCATCCTCGAGTCCTTGCCCAACGCCAAGGTCATCGCCAATTTCGGCGTGGGATACGACAAGATCGACGTCGATACGGCCAAGCGGCTGGGCATCCAGATCAGTAATACGCCGCAGGTGCTGGACGGTTGTGTCGCGGACCTCGCGATGGGACTGGCAATCGACGTGGCCCGCGGCATTTCGACGACCGATCGCTTCGTGCGGGCGGGCGGCTGGAAATCCGGCCAGCGTCCGCTGATGACGCGGGTGCACGGCAAGAACATGGGGCTGCTCGGCTTCGGCGGAATCGGCCAGGCCGTGGGCCGCCGCGCCGCCGGTTTCGACATGACGGTGCGCTACAACACGCGCCGCCCGGTGGAAGGCTTTGCCGGGCAGCACGTCGCCTCGCTGGTCGAACTGGCGAAGTGGGCCGACTTCCTCGTGGTGGCCTGTCCCGGCGGCGCGCAGACGCGGCACCTGGTCAATGCCGAGGTCCTGGACGCCCTCGGGCCCCGGGGCATCCTGGTGAACATCGCGCGCGGCAGCGTGGTGGACGAAGCGGCGCTGGTGCGTGCGCTGCAGGAAGGCCGCCTGGGCGGCGCCGGCCTGGACGTGTTCGAGAACGAGCCCAATGTGCCGGAAGCCCTGCTCGCCATGGACAACGTCGTCGCCCTGTCGCACATCGCGGGCTTCACGCGCGAATCGCGGGCCGACATGGAGGCGCTGGTGTGCGACAACCTCGACGCCTACTTCCGCACAGGCCGGGTACTGACGCCGGTCTGACGACCGCCCCGCCGCCATGCCGCGCTTTGCCGCCAACCTGACCATGCTGTATCCCGACCGGCCGTTCCTCGACCGGTTCGGTTGCGCGGCACGCGACGGCTTCGCCGCCGTCGAGTTCTTCTTTCCCTATCCCTATCCCGCCGCCGAGCTGGCGGCGCGGCTCGAGGGCCATGGCCTGCGGCTGGTTTTCTTCAATGCGACGCCCAGGCAGGATCCGGCGGAACGGGGCATCGCGTGCCTGCCCGGCCGCGAACGGGAGTTCCGCGACGGTTTCCTGCGCGCGCTCGACTACGCCGCGGCGCTCGAATGCGAATGCCTGCACGTGATGTCGGGGCTCGTGCCGGCCGGCGTCGACCGGCGGGCGCTGCACGCGACCTATGTGGAGAACCTGGCCTGGGCCGCCGGTCTGGCCGCGCGCAGCGGGCGCCGTGTGCTGATCGAACCGATCAACCCTCGCGATGCGCCCGGTTTTTTCCTGACGCGCCAGGACGAGGCGCACGCGATCGTGCGCGAGGTCGGCTCGCCCCACCTCCAGGTGCAGATGGACCTCTATCACTGCCAGATCGTGGAAGGCGACCTCGCGGCCCGGCTGCGCCGCTACGTGCCGACCGGGTGCGTGGGGCACATGCAGATCGCCGGCGTGCCCGACCGCCACGAGCCCGACACCGGCGAGGTGAACTTCCCCTACCTGTTCGAATTGATCGATGCCCTGGGCTACGACGGCTGGATAGGCTGCGAGTATCACCCGGAGCGGGGAAGCGCACCGGGCGGGACTTCGGCCGGGCTGGACTGGCTGCGCCGCGCGCGCGGCCTCACATCCGCAGGTCCAGCACCAGTTCGCGGATGATGTCCTGCATGGCCTGCTGGGTGCGCGTGGCGGGCCGCTGCGCGCTGACCGCGAGGGCAAGCTTGCTGCGCAGCCGCGGCTTGACGATGGGAATGGCGTGGAACACCCGCTCGCGGCCGGAAGTTCGCACCGCGTTGACCGACAGTACCGCCGCCCCGACTCCCTCGGCGACCAGGTCGAGCATCGCGGCGACGCCGTCGATCTCCATCGCTATTTTCGGATGCCTGCCGATGTTCGCCAGCTCCGCCTCGACCAGCATGCGTATCGTATTGGGCCGGGTCGGGATGATCAGGGGCTCGTCCGCGAGCTCGCGCACGCCGATGGACTTGCGCGCCGGACCGCTGCCGCGCCGCCTGACCAGGTAGAAGTCCTCTTCCAGCAGCACCACGCTATCGACGTCCGGGGAAGGCACGGGGTTGTACAGCAGCGCGATATCCAGCCGCCCGCTGATCAGCGACTCCTGCAGGCTGGTCGACAGATTCTCGGAAATGGATAGCGCGGCCTCCGGCAGGCGCTGCCTGACGACCCGGGTCAGCGGCACGGTCAGCATCTTGGCAAAGCGCGGCGGCAGCCCGATCGCAACCCGGCCGGCGAGCGCGCCGCGCACGCGGCCCAGTTCTTCGCGCGTGCGCGAGACCTGGTGCAGGATGCCTCGCCCGTGTTCGAGCAAGACCTTGCCCGCTTCCGTGGGAACGACGCCCCGCCCGTTGCGCGTCAGCAGGCTTTGCCCCAGCTCGATCTCGAGCTGGCGTACCTGGCGGCTCAGCGCCGGCTGCGCGATGTTCAGCGCGATGGAAGCGCGCGTGAAGCCGCCCAGTTCGGCCACGCGCACGAAATATTCGAGTTGCTTCAGGTCCACGATGGCTGCGCCGGAGCGACATGGAACGAGGCGCCCCGGCGGCACGCGGCCAGCCCGCAGCTCGGCCCCGCGAGGCGCCCTAGGCGGCGTCGGCCGGCTCTTCCCACGCGTCCTGCAGCCCGCCGTCGAGGTGGGCGACGTCGCCCCAGCCGTCCACGCGCCACGCGCCGTCCTCGACCACGAGACGGTTGATGCTGACGTTGTGCAGCGTATGGCGGCGCTCGGCCCGCAGCGACAGCCCCTGGGCGTGGCGGTAGGCGGTGTCCAGCACGCCGCTGTGGGTGAACACCAGCACCCGCTCGCCGGGATGGGCGGCGGCAATGCGATCCAGCGTCGCCACCACGCGCTGATGGAACTGGCGCAGCGACTCGCCCCCGTCCAGCTCGTAGTCCGGATGCCGCTCGCGGACGGCGACGGCAGCCTCGGGATGGCGCTCGGCCAATTCGTCGAAGCTGAGCCCCTCGAAGATGCCGTATTTGCGCTCGCGCAGTCCCGGGTCGAGCCGGACCTCCAGGCCCAGCCGCGCGGCGGTCGGCCGCGCCGTGTCATGCGCCCGCCCGAGGTCGCTGCTGTAGATAGCGTGCACGCGGTCGCGCCCCGGGTGAAAACGAGCCGCAACCTGCTCGGCCTGTGCGCGCCCCAGCGCGTTCAGGCCGATATCGAGCGTTCCCTGCACGCGGCGCAACCGGTTCCATTCGGTTTCGCCGTGCCGGACCAGCCAGAGCTCAGTCATTGGAAGCGATCTGCCTGGGCGCCAGCGCGGGGTTCAAGGTGTAGGTGCCCATGAGCGCCGCCTGCCCCAGCACGTGCTTTTCTATCGCGCGGCGCACGTCGCCCCCGGTGAACTTGCCTTCCACGGCCACCTTGGGCACGTCCAGCGCATACACCGTGAAGACGTAGTGGTGCACGATGGAATCGTTCCACGGCGGGCACGGGCCGTCATAGCCGTAGTAGTCGCCGCTCATGTCGTGGTCGGCGGCGAACCATCCGGTGTAGTCGTTGACGCCCTGGCGGGTATCGCCGGGCGCATGGGGGCCGGCCTTGCCGCGCGGCGTCACGCCGTTGCTGAACTCGCCTTCCTCGATCTCGGTCCTGGATGCCGGCAGGTCCACCAGCACCCAGTGGAAGAAATCCACGCGCGGCAAGTCGGCGGGCACCTGCCGGCCGGCCTGGTTGACGTCGTCGCCCTTGCTGGGCACGTCGTAGTCGTGGCAGATGATCGCGAAAGATTTCGTGCCCGCCGGCACGTCGTCCCAGGCGAGATGGGGATTGACGTTGTCCGACAGCGTCACCTGCGTCTTGGGATCGATCTTGCCGAAGGCATAGCGCGCCGGGATGGGTTCGCCATCCATGAAGGAATTGCTCCAGAGCTTCATCGCGATACTCCTAAGAACTAAGAATCGTTTACCACGGCATGATGTGCCTGGGTTCTAACCGCCGTGCGCGGCGTGGTGCGCCCGGGGGCGGCCCGGAAAGCGACTCCGGCCCTTCATCGTACCGTGACGCGGGCGAACTTTCGTTTACCAACTTGTACGACGTAGGTGCCGGCCTCCAGCTTCAGGCCCTTGTCCTCGATCTTGGCCGAATCGATGCGCACGCCTCCCTGCTCGATGTTGCGCTGCGCTTCGGAAGCCGAGGCGCACAGCCCGGCCTCGCGCAGCACGTGCAGGATCCCCAGCGGCGCCCCGGCAAGCGAGACTTCCGGCATCTGGTCCGGGATGGCCTTCTGCTTGAAACGGGCCTCGAAGTCGGCCAGGGCCTGGTCGGCGGCAGCGGCCGAGTGAAAACGTGTAACGATTTCCTGCGCCAGCAGGACCTTGATGTCGCGCGGATTGCGGCCGCCCTCGGCGTCGCGCTTCAAGCTGGCGATCTCGTCGAGCGACTTGAACGACAGCAGTTCGTAGTAGCGCCACATCAAGGTGTCGGAAATCGACATCAGTTTGCCGAACATCGACTCGGGCGACTCGGAAATGCCGATGTAGTTGTTCTTGGACTTGGACATCTTCTCGACGCCGTCCGTGCCTTCGAGCAGCGGCATGGTCAGGATGCACTGGGGCTCCTGGCCGTATTCCTTCTGCAGCTCGCGCCCCACCAGCAGGTTGAACTTCTGGTCGGTGCCGCCCAGCTCCAGGTCGGCCTTCAGCGCCACCGAATCGTAGCCTTGCATCAGCGGATAGAGGAATTCGTGCACCGAGATCGGCACGCCGTTCTTGAAGCGCTTGGTAAAGTCCTCGCGCTCGAGCATGCGGGCGACGGTGTAGCGGGAGGCGAGCTGGATCATGCCGCGTGCGCCGAGCGGATCGCACCATTCGGAGTTGTAGCGGACTTCGGTGCGGGCCGGGTCCAGCACCAGGCTGGCCTGGGCGTAGTAGGTCTGTGCGTTGGCCTCGATCTGTTCCCGGGTGAGCGGCGGGCGGGTGGCGTTGCGGCCGCTGGGGTCGCCGATCATGGAGGTGAAGTCGCCGATCAGGAAAATGACCGTGTGGCCGAGTTCCTGAAGTTGGCGCATCTTGTTCAGCACCACCGTGTGTCCGAGGTGGATGTCGGGCGCGGTGGGGTCCAGGCCCAGCTTGATGCGCAAGGGCGTCCCGGTCGCCCGGCTGCGCGCCAGCTTGCGGCCGAATTCGGCTTCCACCAGCAGCTCGTCGCAGCCCCGGCGCACGATCGCCAGATCGCGCTCGACCTCCGGTGTAACCGGATATGTCTCCTTCGCCTCCGGTGCGCCGGAGAGAGGTGCGGACGGGTCGGTCGATTTCGTTTCGATCATGGCGTGAACTGCTCTGGAAAATGTGTAAATTGTAATTAATCGTATTGGCAGGGCATCGAGTCTTTCTATATACTCGGCCAGTTCCGGCTACATCCCGTTGTTACAAATGAGAGGCGCGGTTCGATCACCCTCGAGCCTTGCGACTCCTTTTGTGCTGCGCAGCAACGTTGCAGTGCCACAACGGCGCGAGGCGCGGAACACGCCGCGCTTCGGACCCGCACTCCGAAGCAATTCTAGCCCAACCGACCCCAGGGGCCAGGACGCATGAATCGTAAGTTTTCCGGCATCGCCGGCGCGGTGCTCAAACGCATCGCCGAAGCGGTGCAGCAAGTCTTCTCCCGCATCACCTCCCATCCCGCCACCCTTACCATCACCTCGTCTCCGCTGAAACGCCGCATCGTCGTCGGCGCCGGCGCGGCAGGGCTGTTCGTCACCGCTGCCGCGATCGGCGTCGCCCCGCTGGCGCCCGACGCGGCCATGCTGCCCACCACCCGGATCGTCCAGTCCCTGGACCTGCCCGACCTCGCCGAGCAGGTCGCGCAGCAGGAGGCCAACGCCCCCGACTTCATCCGCGAGGAGCGCGTCCAGCGCGGCGATTCCGTCGCCACGCTGCTGAACCGGCTGGGCGTGGACGATCCCGAGCTCGAACGCTTCGTGCGCAGCTCGGCGGACACCCGCAGCCTGTACCAGCTCTACCCCGGCCGCGTGGTCCAGGCATCGACCGACGCACTGGGCGAAGTCCGCTGGCTGCGCTACATCCATACCCCCGGCACCGAGACCAACGGCAAGGTCGTCTCGCGCATGCTGCAGATCGAGCGCACCGCGCAAGGCCTTTCGGCCAAGGAAGTGCAGCTGGATACCGAACGCGAGACGCGCATCGCCCATGGCGAAATCCACAGCTCGCTGTTCGGCGCCACCGACGCCGCCGACATCCCCGACAGCATTGCCACCCAGATCGCGGAAATCCTCTCCGGCGACATCGACTTCCACCGCGACCTGCGCCGCGGCGACCACTTCAACGTGGTCTACGAAACCTACACGCACCAGGGCAACTACGTGCGGGCCGGCAAGGTGATCGCGCTCGAGTTCGTCAACAAGGGGACGCCTTACCAGGCGGTGTGGTTCGATCAGCAGCCCGGCGTCACCGGCGGCTACTACACCTTCGACGGCAAGAGCCTGCGCAAGGCCTTCCTGCGCTCGCCCATGGAGTTCACCCGCGTCACGTCCGGCTTTTCGCGGCGCTTCCACCCCATCCTCAAGACCTGGCGCGAGCACAAGGGCGTGGACTACGGCGCACCGAAGGGCACCCCCATCCGCAGCACGGCGGACGGCACCATCGACTTCATCGGCAGGCAGAACGGCTACGGCAACGTCGTGATCGTCCGCCACCACGGCCAATATTCCACGCTCTACGCCCACATGAGCGCCTTCGCACCCGGCCTCTCCAAGGGTTCGCGGGTTTCGCAGGGCCAGTTCATCGGCCGCGTGGGTTCGACCGGCTGGGCCACCGGCCCCCACCTGCACTACGAATTCCGCATCGCCGGCAAGCCGGTCGACCCGCTCACGGTCGCCCTGCCGCAGGCGCCCGAGCTCAATGCCCGCGGTCTCGCGCTGTTCAAGAAGCAGACCGATCCCCTGCGGCACCAGATGGCGCTCCTGGCCCAGCTGAAGGACTACAGCATGCCGGCGGGCGACACGTCGCTGGCGAGCCAGTAACGGCATGTCCGGGACGGGCCCCTACATCGGCCTGATGTCGGGCACCAGCCTGGACGGCGTGGATGGCGTGGCGGCCGATTTCTCCGGCCCCGCGCCCCGCATCCTGGGACACGCGGACGCCGCCATGCCGGCGGAGTTGAGGGCCTCGCTGCTGGCCCTCAACCAGCCCGGCTTCGACGAAATCCACGGCATGTCGCGCGCGGCGCTCGCGCTAGCCGAACTCTATGCCGAAGTGGTGGCCAAGCTGCTGGCGCAAACCGGCCTGGCGCCGGACCGCATACGTGCGATCGGCGCGCATGGGCAGACCGTGCGCCACCGCCCCGACGCCGGCTACACGGTGCAGTTGAACGCGCCGGCCCGCCTGGCCGAGCTGACCGGCATCGCGGTGGTCGCCGATTTGCGCAGCCGCGACGTCGCCGCCGGCGGCCACGGCGCGCCGCTCGCGCCGGCCTTCCACGCCGCAGTGTTCGGCACCGCGCGGCCACAGGCGGTCCTCAACCTGGGAGGCATCGCCAACGTCACCCTGCTGTCGCCCAAGGGCGTCGTGGGCTACGACACCGGCCCCGCCAACCTGCTCCTGGATGCCTGGTGCGCGCGCCACACCGGCCAGCCCTACGACCGCGACGGCCGCTACGCCGCCTCGGGCACGCTCCAGCCGGCGTTGCTCGCCGAGCTCATCGCCTCCGAACCCTGGCTGGCCGCACCGCCGCCCAAGTCAACCGGACGGGATCTCTTCAACGAGACCTGGCTGGATCGGCGCCTCCAGGCATGGCAGGCGGCCCACGGCCCGCTGCATCCGGCGGACGTCCAGGCCACCCTCCAGGCCCTGACGGTCGAAACGGCGGCGCGCGAAATCCGGCGCCAGCAGCCCGCCTGCGAACAGGTATGGGTGTGCGGCGGCGGCGCGCGCAACGGCGGCCTGATGCGGGCCCTGGCGGCGGCGCTGTCTTGCCCGGTCGCCCCGACCGACAATGCGAATGTGCCGGCCCAGCAGATGGAAGCCCTGGCCTTCGCCTGGCTGGCCCACCGGCACGTGGAAGGCCTGGCCGGCAACCTGCCGGCCGTGACGGGCGCGGCGGGGCCGCGGATACTCGGGGCCTACTATCCCGCTTGAGATCGCCCCCCTACGCGCTGACACGCGCCCCCAGGGGGCTCTACTTACGGACCGGCGGAGCCGGATCCGCGGTGCCCTGGGTGGGGTGATCGGCGGTAAAAGCTAGCTGCGCTTGCTTTCGAGGAGCTCCCAGCGTTCGAGCTTGGCCATCAGCTCTTCTTCGATCGCGGCCATGCGTTGCTGGATGGCGGCCGCCTCGGCGGGGTTGTCGCGATAGATCAGCCCATCGGCGAGGCGTTCGGTCAGGGACTGCTGCTCGGCTTCCAGCGCGGCGATGGCATCGGGCAGGCCATCGAGCTCTTTTGCTTCCCAGGAACTCAGCCGCGAGCGCCCCGCGGGCCGGGCGGGTGCCGGCGAACCGGAAGCCGCTCCGGCGGCAGCGGCCGCACTCGTTGTTTCCCTGGCCGCGCCGTCCCTCGGCCCCTTGTCGCCATCGCGCTTGCCTGCCGCGGGACGCCCGGCGCCCGCGGCCTGCGCAGCCCGCGCACTCTGGGCCGCCCAGTCCTCATAGCCGCCCACATAGTCGCGCCAATGTCCATCGCCTTCATAGGCAATGGTCTGGGTCACGACGTTGTCGAGAAACGTGCGGTCGTGGCTAACGAGGAACACCGTGCCGGGATAATCCTGGAGCAGCTCCTCGAGCAGCTCCAGCGTCTCGATGTCCAGATCGTTGGTCGGCTCGTCGAGCACGAGCACGTTGGCCGGCCGGGCAAACAGCCGGGCGAGCAGCAGCCGCGCCCGCTCGCCGCCCGACAGGCTCTTGACCGGCGAGCGCGCCCGCTCCGGCGGAAACAGGAAATCGCCCAGGTAGCTCATCACATGCTTGCGCTGGCCGTTGATCTCTATCCACTCGCTGCCGGGACTGATGACGTCGGCCAGCGCCATGTCGTCGTCCAGCTGGGCACGCATCTGGTCGAAATAGGCCACCGACAGATTGGTACCCTGGCGCACCGTCCCCGAGTCCGGCGCCAGCTCGCCCAGGATGAGCTTGAGCAAGGTGGTCTTGCCCGCGCCGTTGGGTCCGATGATGCCGATGCGGTCGCCGCGCAGCACGGTGGTCGAGAACGACCGGATCACCGGCTTGTCGCCGAACGACTTCGAGACGTCCACGAGCTCGGCCACCAGCTTGCCCGAGCGCTGCCCTTCGGCCACGTCGATCGAGATTTTCCCCATGCGCTCGCGTCGCTCGGCACGCTGCACGCGCAGTTGCTCCAGCCGCTTCACCCGGCCGACGCTGCGCGTGCGGCGAGCCTCCACGCCCTTGCGTATCCACACTTCCTCCTGGGCAAGGAGTTTGTCGAAACGGGCCTGCTCCAGCCTTTCGGCCTCCAGCATCTCGGCCTTGCGCGCCTGGTAGGCGGCGAAGGAGCCGGGAAAGCTCGCCAGCGCGCCGCGATCGAGCTCCACGATGCGGGTGGCGACGGCGTCGAGGAAGCGGCGATCGTGGGTAATGAACACGACGCTGCCGGCAAAGGCCTTCAACAATTCCTCGAGCCAGGCGATGGCCTGGAAGTCCAGGTGGTTGGTCGGCTCGTCCAGCAGCAGCAGGTCGGGATCGCCCAGCAGCGCCCGCGCCAGCGCCACCCGCTTGCGCGTGCCGCCCGACAGGCCGGCCACCGGCGCATCGGCGGGCAGGTTCAACCTGGCGAGCGTCGACGTCACCCGCGCCTGTACCGTCCATCCATCGTGCGCCTCCAGTTCCGCCTGGAGGCCCTGCAGGCGGGCAAGCAGCGCATCGTGCTCGGGCCCCCCGGACGCCTCGGCCAGGTCGTGGGCCAGGCGCTGGTAGGCGCGCAGCAGGTCGCGCCCCTTGGCCAGCCCTTCGCTGACGGCGTCGAACACCGTTCCCGACTCGTCGAATACCGGCTCCTGTTCCACCGTGGCGACCTTCAGGCCATCCTGGCGCGAGATCAGTCCATCGTCGGGCAGGATCCTGCCGTCCAGCAGCTTGAGCAGGGAAGACTTGCCCGTGCCGTTCCGGCCGATCAGCCCGACCCGCTCCCCGGTCTCGACTGAAAAGCTGGCTTGGTGCAAGAGAGGGACGTGGCCATAGGCCAGTTCGATGTCGGTCAGTGCGATGAGAGCCATGAAACGCCACACCGGCCCGCGGGCCGGAGAAAAACGAAAAGCGCCCAGGCTTGCGCGAGGGCGCTCCGATTGAAAAAACGGCAGCCGGCGAGCTTAGACCGAGAACGACGACCCGCAGCCGCAGGTGGAGGTGGCGTTCGGGTTCTTGATGACGAACTGCGCGCCCTCCAGGCCTTCCTTGTAGTCGATCTCGGCGCCGACCAGATATTGGAAGCTCATGGAGTCGATCAGCAATTGCACGCCGTTCTTGTCCAGCTGGGTATCGTCCTCGTTGACGTCTTCATCGAAAGTGAAGCCGTACTGGAAGCCGGAACAGCCGCCGCCTTGCACGAAGACGCGCAGCTTGAGCGAGGGATTGCCTTCCTCGTCGATCAATTCCTTGACCTTGGCGGCCGCGGCGTCGGTAAAGACGAGCCCGATGGGAGGGGCTTCGAGGTTGGCTTGTTCAACTGCTGCGTTCATGACTGCTCCTTGCATACGCGCCGGCTGGCGGCCTGGGCACCGCGCATGCGCTGTATCGGTGTAAATCGTAGGTTAATAGATAATTCAACCGCTATTGGCGCTTGATTTCAACCCCGGCGCCGGCAGGGGCACTGCGGCGGGCGGCACATCCGGGACGGCTTTCTTTTTAGATGGTGGCGGCCGGCACAGGTTCAAGGCGCCGCGCGGCCGACCGCGGTTCAGGCCGGCAGGTTGACCGTACTCTGCGAGCGTACCACGCCGCCCTCCACCACCCGCACCGTGACGCTGCGGACCACGAATCCGGCCGGCACCTCCAGCGTCCCTTCCGCGCGCTGGTATTGCCGGAAGCGCAACGCCAACGGATCGGCCAGGGACGGAGCGGTGGCCGGCGCGGAAGCGCTCTCGGCCTCGCCCGCCTCGGCCGACACCAGGAACGGATGCAGGTCTATGGTCGCCGCGGTGCCCGCGCGGGTGCCGGACGCGGAGAACTGCAGCCGTCCCGTGAACTCGCCGGACGGTCGACCGCCCCGCATCAGCAGGACCCGGTAGCGCAGCAAGGCACCCTGGCGCTCGAGCTCGGCCGAACGGATGCTGACCTGCGCCTGGCGGGGATCCATGGGAATGAGCTGGTCGAAAAACGCCAGATCGTTGCGCATGTCGCCCATCTCCTTCTGCGCGGCGCGCAAATCGGCCGCCAGCTGGTCCTTGGCCGCCCGCTCTATCGCCAGGCGGCTTTCCGAGGCGGCCAGGCTGCCCTGCAGGCGTTCGTTGTCGGCAATCAGGCGCTGGTTCTCGGCGCGCAGCTGAGCCAGCTCCGAAGCGGATATCTGCGGAGCGACGCCGACCAGCCGGCGCGCAGACTCGTAGAGACCGGTGCCCAGCGCCGCACCGAGCGCCAGCAGCACCAGCAATACGACCACGCGTCCCGGCGAACCGGTAGACAGCCCGGCGACCTCGGGCGGCGCACCCAGCGCCGCGCCCCGCCGCAACCGGCGTGGCACGAGCGCCGGAAACAGCGGCCGCCGCTTCATCAGGGCAGCACCGCCACCTGGCCGAGGCCGGCGTCTTCAGGCAGTCCGAACATGAGGTTCATGTTCTGCACTGCCTGCCCCGAGGCTCCCTTCACCAGGTTGTCCTGCACCACCAGGACGACGAGCTGGTCGCCGTTGCCGGGCCGGTGAACGGCGATGCGGATCATGTTGGACGCCCTTACCGAGCGGGTTTCCGGCGTGCTGCCCGCGGGCATGACGTCGACGAAAGGCTCGTTGGCGTAGCGCTGCTCGAACAGCTTCTGGAAGTCGACCTCGCGCGCCTTCGGATCGATGCGGGCGTAAATGGTCGAGTGCATGCCCCGCACCATGGGCGTCAGATGCGGCACGAAGGTCAGCCCCACCGGTCCGCCATGCAGCGTCTGCAGGTGCTCGACGATCTCGGGATGATGCCTGTGCCCCGACACGCCATAGGCCTTGAAGTTGTCGCTGGCCTCCGAGAACAGGATGTGCAGTTCCGCCTTGCGGCCGGCGCCCGTCACGCCGGACTTGCAGTCGGCGATGAGCGTCCCGGCATCGACCAGCGGCGAGGACGAACCGGCCCGGCCTTCGAGCAGCGGCGCGAGGCCGAGCAGCACCGTGGTCGGATAGCAGCCGGGATTGCCGACTACCCGCGCGCCGCGGATCTTCTCGCGATTGAGCTCCACGAGGCCGTAGACCGATTCCCGAAGCACGTCAGGGCAGGCGTGCGGCATCTTGTACCACTTCTCGAACGAAGCCGTGTCCTGCAGCCGGAAATCGGCGGCCAGATCGATGATCCTGACGCCCGCGGCCAGCAGCTCCTGAGCCTGCGCCATGGCTACGCCATGCGGGGTGGCGAAGAACACCACGTCGCATTCGGTCAGGGGCGCCTTGTCCGGCGAGGAAAACGCCAGGTCCACCTTGCCGCGCAGGTTGGAGAACATGTCGGCCACCGGCATGCCGTCTTCCTTGCGGGACGTGATGGCAACCAGTTCCGCGTTCGGGTGCTGCGACAGGAGGCGCAGCAATTCCACGCCCGTATAGCCCGTGCCGCCGACGATACCTACCTTGATCTTGGCGGAGCCCGCCTCTGTCTTGCTCATCAGGATCTCCTCCCCTGCGCGTGGCGTGCCGGTCAGGCACGGCGCCGGGCGACGCATGACAGGCGGCGCCCTCGGTTCAGGGGTAAGTTGACTGTTCGAAAATATAACCCGTTGATGTTACCGCTGCTGGAGAAGCCGAGGAGCCGGATCCATGCAGCAGAAACAGGAAGAAAGAAAAAAGGCCGCATCGCTGCGGCCTTTTTTGCTCGTCCACCGGCCTGGGCCGGCGGGAACGAGTGAGATCGAAGCCGATCAGCGCTTGCTGAACTGCTTGCGACGTCGCGCCTTGTGCAGACCGACCTTCTTGCGCTCGACCTCGCGGGCATCGCGGGTAACGAAGCCGGCTTGCGACAGCGCGGACTTGAGCGTCGCGTCGTAATCGATCAGCGCGCGGGTGATGCCATGGCGCACGGCGCCGGCCTGCCCGTTCACGCCACCGCCGTGGACGTTGATGTGGAAATCGAACGATTCCAGGTGGCCGGTCAGTTCGAGCGGCTGGCGGACGATCATGCGGCCCGTTTCGCGGGCGAAGTACTCGTCCACGGGCTTGCCGTTGACGGTAATCTTGCCCGAGCCTTTCTTCAGGAACACACGAGCCACCGAAGTCTTGCGGCGGCCGGTTCCGTAATTCCAGTTACCGATCATGCGCGGCTCCTCAGATTTCCAGCAGCTTGGGCTGCTGGGCGGTGTGGGGATGTTCGGATCCCGCGTACACCTTCAGCTTCTTGATCATGGCGTAGCCCAGCGGCCCCTTGGGCAGCATGCCCTTGACAGCCTTCTGGATCGCACGACCAGGAAAACGCTGCTGCATCTTCAGGAACGTGGTTTCGGTGATACCGCCGGGATAGCCCGAGTGGCGGTAGTAGCGCTTGTCCTGCGCCTTGTTGCCGGTAACGACGATGTCGGCGGCGTTGATGATGACGATGTAGTCGCCGGTATCAACGTGAGGCGTGAATTCAGGCTTGTGCTTACCGCGCAAACGGCGTGCGACTTCGCTGGCCACACGACCTAGGACTTTGCCCTTGGCGTCAATCACGTACCAGTCACGCGTCACTTCTTGCGGTTTCGCAACGAAGGTTTTCATGAGGAATCTCTGTGACGGGCGCGCCGCGAAAAAATAACGGCGCTGGATTTCAAATGCCGGGAAAGAGCCATGCGCATCGGGTCGTAGGCACGCAGGATTCCCTGGCAGCGTTCTACCCTTGCCACCTAAGCATTGTAAATTGCAAGTGTGAAAAGGGTCAGCCGGCTATGTTAGCGTGGAATGAGCCGCGAAGTCAAAGGCTTTGCAATGCCCGCCCACCGCCAAAGCGGCGCCGGCGCGCCGGCATTCATCCGCATGGATGGCACGAAAGCGCCCGGCAGCTGTAACCAGAATACAGGACACCCGCCAGACGGCCTTGTGATGCCTGGACCACGCTTCATGCTTTGATAAACATGAACACATAAGAAAAAATCCGCTGGGCGGGCTTGAGGGGACACTTACGGATTCATGGCCCCTATGGAGACCGTCGATGAACACGATCAAGACCATTCTGACCGCCACCGCCGTGGCCGCAGGCCTCGCCGCCTGCGCTTCCCCGCAACGCGACATGCCCGCCCGGCAGGCGGCCGTCTCCCCGCAGTCGGTATCCACCGACCAGCTCCAGCGCTTCGCCAACGCCGCCAGGAAGGTGAATGCGATTTCGCCGGGCACGGGAGCGGAGACCACCGGCGCCACCACCACCTCGACCGGACAGGCCACCAACGCCACTTTTGACGAGGCCAACGGGCGCAAGGCCCAGGCGGTATGGAGCGAAGGGCTGACCGTCCAGGAATTCAACGCCATCAACGCCGCCGTCCAGCAGGACCCCGCCCTCATGCAGCGCTACGGGGAACTGATGCGAGGCTCCGGCTCCGGATCGATGGGTTCGGGTTCGGGCTCGATGGGTGGCGGATCCATGGGCGGAGGCTCCATGGGTGGCGGATCCACCGGCGGCGGCACGATGATGCGCTAGCCACGGCCGCCGGGGCGGAGCCGCCCCGATGCTCGCAAGGGTGGGTACCGCCCCACCCGATCCCATGGCAAAAAAAAGCCCGAAGCCGTAAGGCTTCGGGCTAATCCACCAAAGGAGGAGGGTGGAGGAGACACCGGTAGATGAGCTTTGCGGGGCTATCCGACGATGCCGAGGGGCCCTGGGCCGTGTCGACATACAAAGCGTCATCCGTTGATCGAATTATAGGCCTACGTTTTGTGCGTTGCAAGAACTTTTTTAAGACATCAAACCACAATGTGGTTGGCCGTTTCAATACACAAAATTCCTTACTGATCAATAAGTTAACTTTTATTTTTTGCTCCGCCACGAGCTTTTCAACGCGCCCTGCCCCTCCATCCGCCGGATGCCGGCATTATTTCTTGCGAACCCATCCGGTCCATTTGATGCAAAGCAGCAATTCAGGGCGCGAACCGCCGGGTCAGGCATGACGCATTTCGGGGGCCCCGTCCCCTCTGAACGCGTTTTCCGGAACAAGGCGACACGGAAGCTGGCGGCGGGACTGGTCCCGGGCCGTCAAGGTATGGAAGCGAGGGACCTCTCGTCCGCCGGCCGTCCGGCTCGAGGCAAAAAAAAGCCCGAAGCCGTAAGGCTTCGGGCTAATCCACCAAAGGAGGAGGGTGGAGGAGACACCGGTAGATGGGCTTTGCGGGGCAATCCGACGATGCCGAGGGGCCCGAGGCCGTGTCGACATACAAAGCGTCATCCGTTGATCGAATTATAGCAAGCTTTTTTTGTGCACCGCAAGAACCCTAAGGGTTGTTGCTTACGTACAAAAACCGAGCGCAGCAGATCAAAAAATCTTCATAAAAATCAATGACCTAACTCGTATGCTACAGACCTGCCCGCAACATTGCGAGCGAAAAATAGCAACACTTTGCAATCCCCTTCGAGCGCAAGGACGATTTCGCCGCTTTATGCTGCGGGGCAACATGCGAAGGCGCCTCATGCATGCGAAACCCAAGGCCCTTCCCGCTATGATCGCGGAATCCCACTCTTTTGCAGCACGAGGACTATCATGGAATGCACAGTAAGCTGGGGCGGGCCCCAGGGCATGCTGTTCACGGCCCAGACGGGCAGCGGACATGTTGCCGTCATGGATGGCGCGCCCGACGGCGGCGGCAATAACCTGGCTCCGCGGCCGATGGAATTGGTGCTCGCGGGCACCGGCGGCTGCACCGCCTACGACGTCGTCCTGATCCTCAAGCGCGGCCGGCACGCCGTGCGTGGCTGCACCGTGACTCTCAAGGCGGAGCGCGCCGAAACCGATCCCAAGGTCTTCACCAAGATCCATTTCGCTTTCACCGTCACCGGCAAGAACCTGCCTCCGGCCGCCGTGGAACGTGCGGTGCAACTCTCCCACGAGAAGTATTGTTCCGCCTCCGCCATGCTCGAGAAGACGGCGGAACTGACCTGGTCGGTCGAGATCGCCGAAGCGGACTGAAGACGCTCAGACGTAGTAGGCGGTGGAGGTCATGACCTTGGACCCGCACCGCATGGCTGCCCGCACCGGTGCGGGCAGCGAGACTCCCCCATACTGTTCCGCCGTGACCCGGTGCTGGCGTTCGTCGGCCGACATCTGTTCGACGATGGCGCGCGAACGCGCGTCGTTGGCCGGCAAGGCGCCCAGGTGCCCATCCAGGTGGCGCTCCACCTGTCGTTCGGTCTCGGCCATGAAGCCTAGATTCCAGGCATCCCCCGCCCTGCCCGCCAGAACGCCCAGGCCGAACGCTCCCGCATACCAGAAGGGGTTCAAGAAACTGGGCCGCGAGCGCAATTCCCGCAGGCGGTCGTCCAGCCAGGCCAGGTGATCGGTTTCCTCGGCCGCCGCATCGAGAAACAGCTGACGGGTGGCGGGCCGGTCGCAAACCAGCGCCTGCCCCCGGTACAACGCCTGGGCGCAGATCTCCCCTACATGGTTGACCCGCATCAGGCCCGCGGCATGGCGGCGTTCGGCCGGGGACAACTCCGGCGCCTCGGCGTTTTCCCCAGCCACCGGCGCCCTGCCGGCCGGATTGGGACGCCGCGCGGAGACCGAGCCGGTCAGGACCCGCACGGCGCGATCGGCCTCGGATAGCACCCGATCCAGCAAAGAAGCGCGACGAAAGGACATGGTTTCCGACATACGACCTCCGATCCGGCGGCAGCCGGACTGCGACACGAACATATGCCCAGTATAGGCAATCCCCTACCTCGTTGTTCTCGCACAACGTTCCCGGCGGTGCAAGCCAGCTGTCATTTTCGCCTCATGTTGGGCCGTCATCCTCTCGTCCGAGCACCGAAGAACGTTTTGCGTGCCACGTCACAAATCCATTTGGAGTACTCAATTGAAAAAGACCCTCCTCGCCGCCGCGCTGCTGGCTGGTTTCGCCGGCGCCGCGCAAGCCCAGAGCGTAACGCTGTACGGTATCGTCGACATGGGCTTCATGAACAGCAAGCAGGACGGCCAGTCGGCCACCAACGGCCTGGAAAGCGGCATCGCCGGCAGCTCGCGCTTCGGCCTGCGCGGCGTGGAAGACCTGGGCAACGGCCTGAAGGCCAACTTCCAACTGGAAAGCGGCTTCAAGGCCGACACCGGCATCCAGAGCGCCAGCGGCCAGCTGTTCGACCGCGCCGCCTGGGTGGGCCTGTCGGGCAGCTTCGGTGAAGTCCGCCTGGGCCGCCAGGATACGCTGGGCTTCAACTGGTTCCGCGGCGCGATCAACCCCTTCGGCAACGCCTACTCGCAAGCCCAGAGCAAGACGATCTTCAACGTCAACGGCATCGACGATCGCGTCAGCAACAGCGCCTTCTACCTGTCGCCCAAGTTCAGCGGCTTCCAGTTCGGCGCCGGCTACAGCTTCAACGCCTCGGGCTCCGAGACCACCGGCAACGATGGCGACAACTCGGTCTACTCGCTGGGCCTGCGCTACCAGACCGGCCCCCTGCTGGCCGTGCTGACCTATGAACAGAAGAACGCCGCCGACCAGGCCCCCGGTGCCGGCGTGGGCGGATCCGACCTGAAGAACATCCAGCTCGGCGCCACCTATGACTTCGGCATGGCCAAGCTGCACGCCGGCTACGGCCGCCTGCAGAACTCGGGCTACCGCTCCAGCGCCGAGAAGGAAAACTCGTACCTGATCGGCGTGACCGTGCCGTTCGGCGCCCATTCCGTGTTCGCCACCTACCAGCGCAACGACAACGCCAACATCAACGCCGGCCGCCAGGACAAGGCCATCAACGGCTACGCCATCGGCTACAACTACACGCTGTCCAAGCGCACCATGGTGTACGCCCTGTTCAACCAGTACACCGACGTGATTGCCCGCACCGACAACAAGCAGCCCGGCGACAAGCGCGAAATCGCCATCGGCCTGCAGCACAAGTTCTAAAGCTCTCTCTCCACCCCGGCGGGGTCTTACGCCGGGGTGGAGCGGTTACTTCAGCAGTGAGTGTTTCCCGCCTCCGGTCCGCCCGCAGGCGGGCTTTTTCCGTGATCTTTGGCATAAAAGCAACAACACGGGTAAGAATAAGTAAAAACCCGGCCATTCTTTGCCCTCTGGCTTGGTGTTAACCCGGATTCTTTGCTGCAATATGACCAACTTCCCATCGGGAAGCACTGGTTTTCCCGCAGCGGGCGGGCACCCGACGATGGATCCGCGCACTCCATCCGCCCCCTTCGCACCCCGCCGCTTTCTGCGGATACCAGGTCAATCATGGAGATGTTTCAATGAAAAAAACGTTGATCGCTGCCGCCGTCATGGCTGGCATGGCTGGTGCCGCGCACGCGCAGAGCTCGGTCACCCTGTACGGCGTCATGGATATGGGCTACCTGTATACCAAGACTGAAGGCCTGAAGGCCCGCAACGCTCTCGACAGCGGCCTGCAAAGCGACTCCCGCTTCGGCCTGCGCGGCTCGGAAGACCTGGGCAACGGCCTGAAGGCCAACTTCCTGCTGGAAGCCGGCATCAACGCCGACGACGGCACCACCACCCAGTCGGGCCTGTTCAACCGCCAATCGTGGGTGGGCCTGTCGTCCAACACGCTGGGTGAAATCCGCTTCGGCCGCCAGTTCATCCTCGGCTCGCAGTTCTTCACCAACATCGATCCGTTCGGCACGACCTTCCGTCAAGCCGGCATGGGCTCGACCTTCATCGCCGCCAACCAAGTCCGCAACAGCAACAGCGTGATGTACTTCACGCCGACCTGGGCCGGCTTCCAAGGCGCGATCGGCTACAGCTTCAACCGTTCGACCAGCGAAACCCCGGTCGCCGGCACCAACAACCGTGCCATCACCTCGGGTCTGCGCTACGCCAACGGTCCGATCGAAGTCGCCCTGACGTACGACCAGGTCGAACCCGCCACCGGCGGCGGCGTGGGCCGTTCGACCCAGTTGGGCGGTACCTATGACTTCGGCGTGGTCAAGCTGCACGCCGCGGTTGCCGACCAGCGCAAGGTTGCGGTCAACGTAGGCGACGTTCCGGGCTGGAACGGCCGCTTCGCCGAGAAGACCCTGTCGTACATGGTCGGCGCGTCGGCTCCCGTGGGCCCCGGCTCGCTGTTCGGCTCGTACCAGAAGGCCAAGGATTGGGACATCGAAGGCTTCAGCGTCGGTTACACCTACCCGCTGTCGCGTCGTACCAACGCCTATGCGTTCTTCAGCAACATGGACAACGTCGGCCACTACGGCAGCGCCGTCACCACCGGCGACAAGACCACCCGTCAATTCGGCGTGGGCCTGCGTCACATGTTCTAAATCGGCGGCAAGGCGCACACCGCGCCTTCGCATCGGCGCCTAGAACCCCCTGGGCGCCTCGCTGCACCGGACCGGAAACGGTCCGGTGCATTTTTTTTAGGGAAGCCCACCCCCTCCGCGCTTCGCGCCCCCCTCAAGGGGGCGATGCGGGTGGACCGGCGGAGCCGGATCCACCGCATCCTGGGTCTAGTACCGTTATCTTGGGTTGTGGCATCGGTGCTTCGCTGGCTGCCAGCGGTAGCAACAGTGCACGAACCAAGAAAGCCGTACTAGATCCAGGGCGCCGCGGATCCGGCTTTGCCGGTCCGCCAGCGCCGCCCCCTTGAGGGGGAGCGGCCGAAGGCCGCAAGGGGGTGGGCTTCATTAACGCCTTTCTAATTCTTTTAGATTACGCTATCGGGTCGTTCACGCACCGGCATGGCGCAGGCGGGCGGCGTTGGCTGTCCACCTTAGCGTTGTGCTACCTCCGTATGCCGCTCGCACGATCCAAGCCGTTCCCTCTTTCATTGCCACGCCGCACGACCGGTGTCGTGGCCCTCGCGCCGCTGCTGCTGACGGCTGGTTGCGCCTTGAAGGCGCCGGCGCCGTCGGTTCCCTTGTCGCCGCCTGCGGGCTGGCATGCGCCGGTGCCGGGGGATGGCGTTTCGGCGGCTGCGAACCTGCCGCACCACTCCAGCCAGCGGCAATTGCTGGAGTGGTGGCGGCAGGCGGGCGATCCTGCGCTGGTGGGCCTCATCGAGGCGGCGCAGGCGGCCAGTCCGACGGTGGGCGCGGCGCGCTCGCGTTTTCTGCAAGCGCGGGCGGCACGTGTTTCGGCAGCGGCGGCGCTGGGGCCGACGCTGGAGGCCAACGCGCAAACCAGCCGCGGCTTTTCGCAAATCGCCGGAGGTGTCGCGACCCAGAACCAGGCCGGGCTGCAGGCGTCATGGGAAGTGGACCTGTTCGGGGCGAACACGGCCACGCGCGATGCCGCCCAGGCCCGGCTGGAAGGTGCCCAGGCGCAGTGGCACGAGGCCCGCACATCGGTCGCGGCGGAAGTGGCCAATGAACTGAACAACCTGCGCGGATGCCGGCGCGAACTCGCGATCCTGGAATCGGACGCCGCCTCTCGCGCCGAGAGCCATCGGCTGACCGACCTCGCCATGCGCGCGGGCTTCCAATCCACCGCCAATGCGGCGCTGGCGCGCGCCAGCAGCGCCGAGGCCGCCGCGCGGGTGAGCCAGCAACGCGCCGTGTGCGAAATCAGCATCAAGGCGCTGGTCGCGCTGACCGCGCTCGATGAAACGGACCTACGCGCCCGGGTCGCCCAGCCACCGGCGCATCGCCCGCCCGAAACCCTGTTCGCCATCGACCGCCTGCCCGCCGCGGTGCTGGCCCAGCGGCCGGACGTATTCAACGCCGATCGCAACGTGGCCGCCGCCAGCGCCGAGGTCGGAAGCGCCCAGGCCAAGCGCTATCCCCGGTTGACCTTGAGCGGCAGCGTCGGCGTTGCCTCGTTCGCGGCGCGCGGCACGGAGGTGGACGTCAATACCTGGTCCATCGGACCGCTGGCAGTGACGCTGCCGCTGTTCGACGGCGGCCGCCGCCGTGCCGACATCGAGTCGGCACGCGCCCGCTACGACGAAGCCGTCACCCAATACCGCGCCACCGCCCGACAGGCGGTGCGCGAAGTGGAAGAGGCGCTCGTCAACCTGCGAAGCACGGCCACCCGCACCGCCGATGCGCAGGCCGCGGTCGAGGGCTACCGGGTCTCGTTCGAGGCCACGGAACAACGCTATCGCGGCGGGCTCGCCAGCCTGCTGGAACTCGAGGAGTCGCGCCGCATGCTGCTGACTGCCCGCACGACCCAATCCGCGCTCGAGCGCGAACGCATGGCGGCCTGGATCGCCCTGTACCGCGCCGTCGGCGGTGGCTGGCGGCAAGGAGAACCCGTTCCGCCGGATCCCGCGCCGACCGCCACCGCCGCGCCGGCAACCGATCCCTCCTGATCCATCCGACTCACCACGCTTCCATGGCGACGGCGATGATCCGTATTCGCTCCGCCGTCGGTGTCCGAACCCAACCATGACCTTGCCCATGCCGCTACGTCCTCTTATCGCTGCCGCCCTGCTTGGTGCCGTTCTGGCCGGCATCGCCCTCGTCCCCGCCCCGCAAGCCGCCGGCAAGGACGACGCACCGGCCCCGCGTCCCGCATTGACCGTCACGGTCGCCAAGCCGCAGATGCAGTCGCTGCGCGTCTCCCTGCAGGCCAACGGCAACATCATGGCGTGGCAGGAAGCCAGCATCGGCGCCGAGATCGGGGGCCTGCGGCTGGAGGAAGTCCGGGTCAACGTGGGCGACGCCGTCAAGGCCGGGCAAGTCCTGGCGACCTTCGCCGCGGAAACGGTGCGGGCCGACATCGCCCAGGCCCGGGCGGCCCTGGCCGAAGCCGAAGCCAGCGCGGCCGAGGCGCGCGCCAACGCCGAACGGGCGATCTCGCTGAAAGCCTCGGGCGCGCTGAGCGAATCGCAGATCCACCAGTACGTCACCGGCGGGCAGACAGCCCAGGCGCGCGTGGAATCGGCGCGCGCCAGCCTTGCCGCGCAGGAACTGCGCCTGAAGTTCACCCAGGTCCGGGCGCCCGACAGCGGCATCATCTCCTCGCGCACCGCCACGGTGGGCGCGGTCGTCAGCCCGGGAACGGAACTCTTCCGCATGATCCGCAAGGGACGCCTGGAATGGCGCGCCGAAGTCACCTCGGCGGAGGTCGGCCGCATTCACGTGGGAGACTCCGCCGCCATCGTCGCAGCCAGCGGCGAACGCCTGCAGGGCAAGGTCCGCACCATCGGTCCGACCGTCGATCCGCAAACGCGCAATACGCTGGTCTACGTCGACCTGCCCGGCGCGGGCGCGGCCGGCTCCTCCGCCAAGGCCGGCATGTTCGCGCGCGGCGAGTTCCAGCTGGGCAGCGCGCAAGCCATGACGGTGCCCCAGCAGGCCGTCGTCATGCGCGAGGCCTTCAATTACGTCTTCGTGGTCGGCCCCGACAATCGCGTCGCCCAGCGCAAGGTGCAGACCGGACGGCGTGACGGCGATCGCGTCGAGATCCTGGAAGGGCTCTCGCCCGACGCCCGCATCGCCGTGCGCGGCGCGGGCTTCCTGACCGACGGCGATCTCGTGAGCATCGTCGATACCCCCGCCCCCGCGGCTACGCCGGCAACGGCCATCACGCGCTGAAAGACGGAGACGCCGCGATGAATGTATCGACCTGGTCCATACGCAATCCGATTCCGTCGGTCATGCTGTTCGTGCTGCTGACCTTCGCCGGCCTGATGTCGTTCCACGCCATGAAGGTGCAGAACTTTCCCGACATCGACCTGCCCATGGTCATGGTCACGGCCACGCTGCCCGGCGCCTCCCCCAGCCAGCTGGAGAACGACGTCGCGCGCAAGCTGGAAAACTCCATCGCCACGCTGCAGGGCCTCAAGCACGTCTACACCAAGATCCAGGACGGTACCGTCACGCTCACCACCGAGTTCGAACTGGAAAAGCCCCTGCAGGAAGCGGTGGACGACGTCCGCTCGGCCGTCTCGCGCGTACGCGCCGACATGCCGGCCGACCTGCGCGACCCCATCATCAACAAGGTGGACCTGGCCGGCCAGCCGGTTCTCGCCTTCACGGTGCGCGCAGCCAGCATGGACGACGAGGCGCTGTCCTGGTTCGTCGACAACGACGTCGCGCGCAAGCTGCTGACGGTGCCGGGCGTCGGCGCCGTCAACCGCGTGGGCGGCGTCACGCGCGAGGTGCGCATCGCCCTCGATCCGCAGCGCCTGCAGGCGCTGGGCGCCTCGGCCGCCGACATCTCGCGCCAGCTGCGGCAGGTGCAGCGCGAAAGCTCCGGTGGGCGCACCGACATCGGGAGCGCCGAACAACCGGTGCGCACGCTCGCCAACGTGCGGACGGCCGAAGAACTGGCCGACCTGCGCCTGGTGCTGACCGATGGCAGGCCGATCCGGCTGTCCGATGTCGCGACCGTGAGCGATACCATCGCCGAGCGCCGTTCCGCGGCGCTGCTCGACGGCCAGCCGGTGGTCGGCTTCGAGGTCGCGCGCAGCCGCGGCGCCAGCGAACTCGACGTCGCCGAGGGCGTGGAGCGTGCCCTGAACGAACTCAAGGCCCAGCACGCCGACCTGGAGATCACCGAGTCCTTCAACTTCGTCACGCCGGTACAGGAAGAGTACGACGGCTCCATGCGCCTGCTCTACGAAGGCGCCCTGCTCGCCGTGCTGGTGGTCTGGCTGTTCCTGCGCGACTGGCGCGCCACGCTGATCTCGGCCGTCGCCCTGCCGCTGTCCGTGATCCCCGCGTTCGCCGGCATGTATTTCCTCGGGTTCTCGATCAACGTCATCACCCTGCTGGCGCTGTCGCTGGTCATCGGCATCCTGGTCGACGACGCCATCGTCGAGGTCGAGAACATCGTGCGCCACCTGCGGATGGGCAAGAAACCCTACCAGGCCGCCATGGAAGCGGCGGACGAAATCGGCCTCGCGGTCGTCGCCACCACCTTCACCCTCATTGCCGTCTTCCTGCCCACCGCCTTCATGAGCGGCATCGCCGGACGCTTCTTCAAGCAGTTCGGCTGGACCGCGGCACTGGCGGTATTCGCCTCGCTCATCGTCGCGCGCGTCCTCACCCCCATGATGGCGGCCTACCTCCTCAAGCCCATGGTGGCGGCGGACAAGGAGCCGCGCTGGCTGCGGACCTACATGCGCTGGGTCTCCGCCTGCATGCGGCACCGCTGGCTCACCGTGCTGGGCGCCGCCCTGTTCTTCATCCTGTCGATCGGCATGATCCCCCTGCTGCCCGCCGGCTTCATGCCCGCCGACGACAACTCCCAGACCCAGGTCATGGTCGAACTGCCGCCTGGCTCCACCCTGGCGCAGACGCTGGACACCGCCGAACTGGTCCGCCTGCGCCTGGCCCAGATCCCGCACGTGCGCAGCGTCTACACCACCATCGGCGGCGGCACCGCCGGCGGCGATCCGTTCTCCATGGCCGGGGCGGCCGAAGTCCGCAAGGCCACGCTCACCATCCAGCTCGACCCGCGCGAAGAACGCCCCAAGAAGCAAGGCATCGAAGAGCAGATGCGCGCCGCCCTGCAGGAGATCCCCGGCATGCGCAGCCGCGTCGGCCTGGGCGGGTCCAACAACAAATACGTGCTCGTGCTGACCGGCGACAATCCCGACGCGCTGAACAGCGCCGCGCTGGCCGTCGCCAAGGAACTGCGCACCATTCCCGGCCTGGGCAACATCTCGTCCACCGCCAGCCTGATCCGCCCCGAGATCGCCGTGCGCCCCGACTTCGCCCGCGCCGCCGACCTCGGCGTCACCAGCAGCGCCATCGCCGACACGCTGCGCATCGCGACCGTGGGCGACTACGACATCTCGCTGCCCAAGCTCAACCTGTCGCAGCGCCAAGTGCCCATCGTCGTGCGCCTCGACGAGGCCGCGCGCACCGACCTCTCGGTGCTGGAACGCCTCTCCGTGCCCGGCAGCCGCGGGCCGGTGATGCTGGGCCAGGTCGCCGACATGGCGTTCTCGGCCGGACCCACCGTCATCGACCGCTACGACCGCTCGCGCAACATCAACTTCGAGATCGAGCTGGCAGGCATGGACCTGGGCGAAGTCGCCCAGCGCGTGGCCGAACTGCCCACCATCAAGAACCTGCCGGCGGGCGTGCGCCAGGCCACCGTGGGCGACGCCGAAGTCATGGGCGAGCTGTTCCAGAGCTTCGGCTTGGCCATGCTCACCGGGGTACTGTGCATCTACGTCGTGCTGGTGCTGTTGTTCAAACACTTCCTGCACCCCGTCACCATCCTCGCGGCGCTGCCGCTGTCGCTGGGCGGCGCCTTCGTGGGCCTCCTGATCGCCGACAAGAGCTTTTCCATGCCCTCGCTGATCGGGCTCGTGATGCTGATGGGCATCGCCACCAAGAACTCCATCCTGCTGGTGGAATACGCCATCATCGCGCACCGGGGCCACCCGGCCACCGACGTGCGGCCTGCCGTGCCGGGCATGAGCCGGTGGGACGCGCTGCTGGACGCGTGCCACAAGCGCGCGCGGCCCATCATCATGACCACCATGGCGATGGGCGCGGGGATGCTGCCCATCGCCATCGGGTATGGCGCGGCGGACCCGAGCTTCCGTTCGCCCATGGCGATCGCGGTGCTGGGCGGGTTGATCACCTCGACCTTCCTGAGTCTGCTGGTGATACCGGTGGTGTTCCTGTTCGTGGATGACTTCGGGCAGTGGGTGGCGCGGTTGGCGAGAAGGGGCAGAAAGCACTCCCCCGCGTGAGCGGCCTATTTATGGCACTCGCATACGCAACCGATGCGGCTCGGTAAGAAATGCAACAAAAAACCGAAGCCGCTTCGTGAACCCCTCGTGACACCCTAGATTTTTCGCGCGGTTCCGGCCGGCTTGCCCACCACTCGGGGCCCAAGCCGCGGGATCGCCATGTCATCGTTTGGTCAAGGGGCATTGGTCACAATCCACCGTCCACTCCGCACCCCTCAGGTTCGATCAATGCCACTCCCCTCGCCCATCGATACCCGCAAACTCCGCATTCGCTGTCTGCACGTCCTGCTGGCATTCGGCACCGCCGTCTCCCTCGCCGCCTGTGGCGGCGACGATGATGACAACGGCAATCCGTCTACCCCGCCGCCCGCCGCGCAGGAAAGCGCCACGGCGCAACTGGCCTTGCTGGCCTCGACCGACCTGCACTTCAACGTCCGCAGCTACGACTACTTCAAGCTGGCCGAAGACCCGTCCTACGGCTTCGAGCGCACCGCCACGCTGATCCGCGAAGCGCGCAAGGCCTTCCCCAACAGCCTGCTGGTCGACAACGGCGACACCATCCAGGGCACCGCGCTGGCCGACTACGAGGCCCAGGTCGAGCCCATCCCGTGCGGGCAGCAGCTCTCGATGTACAAGGCCATGGGCGTCCTCCAGTACGACGCCGGCACCCTCGGCAACCATGAGTTCAACTACGGCCTGCCGTTCCTGAACCAGGCGCTGGGCGGCGGGTTGAACGTGGAAGGCGTGGACGCCAGCAAGCGTTGCGCCGGACCCGGCTTTCCGATGGCGCTGGCCAACGTGAAGAGCGTCAAGACCAACGAGACGCTGCTTCCTCCCTACGTGATCCTCGACCGCGAAATCACCGCCACCCAGGAAGACGGCGACACCGTCAAGCTGCCGATCAAGATCGGCCTGGTCGGCCTGACCACGCCCGGCATCATGAACTGGGACAAGCGCCACCTGCAGGGCAAGGTCACGGTGGAAGGCGGCCTGGAAGCGGCCCAGCGGTACGTGCCCGAAGTCCGCGCCCAGGGCGCCGACCTCGTGTTCGTGCTGCTGCATGGCGGCATGAGCGACGCCCAGTATTCCTCCGACATGGAAAACCCCGGCCTCTACGTCGCCCAGGTGCCGGGCATCGATGGGCTCGTCATGGGCCACCAGCACGGCGTCTTCCCCGACCGCGGCACGAACCCCGCCTACAAATTCAACGGCGTGGACAACCAGGCCGGCCTGGTGCACGGCGTCCCCGCCGTCATGCCCAGCTCCTGGGGCAAGGCGCTGGGCGTGATCGACTATGCGCTCAAGTGGGACGGCGCCAAATGGCAGCTCGACCGGAGCAAGACCAAGGTCGAACTGCGCAACATCCTGACCGGCAAGAACAGCCAGGGCGCCAACCAGTACGTCGCCGCCGACGCGGCCGTCGCTGCCGCGGTAGAGGCGCAGCACAACGCCGCCATCGAATACGTCAAGACACCCATCGGCGACTCCGACTTCCGCATGAGCACGCTGTTCGCCGACGTGGGCGACCCGGGCGCCATCCAGCTCGTCAACCAGGCCCAGCAGAGCTACGTGAGCCAGTACATCCAGGACAACCTGCCCGAATACGCCAGCCTGCCGGTGCTCTCCATCAGCGCCCCCTTCAAGGCCGGCTTCCAGGGCGGGAGCGACTACACCGACGTAGCCGCCGGCGACCTCGCCATCTACCACGCCGCCGACCTGTACCTCTACCCCAACACGGTCTACGCGGTGAAGGTCAATGGCGCCGAACTCAAGCTGTGGCTCGAGAACGCCGCATTGCGCTTCAACCAGATCGACCCCGCCAAGGCCGAGGACCAGTGGCTCATCAAGGACACCAAGACCGGCCAGGTCCCTCCGGGCAAGTCGCCCTTCGCCGGGTACAACTTCGACATGTTCACCTCGGCCGACATCCAGTATGAGATCGACGTGACCCAGCCCGAAGGCAGCCGCATCAAGAACCTGCGCTATCGCGGCGAACCCGTGGACGGAAAGGAATTCATCGTGGCCACCAACAACTACCGCGCGGAAAGCAGCGCCCGGTACATCCTCGGGGATGGCAAGGAGTTCGACATCGTCTATGCCTCGCCGGATGCGAACCGGGATGTGGTGATCAACTACATCAAGGCGCATCCGCATATCACGCGGGCGGAGAATGGGTCGGCGCGGAGCTGGCGGTTCACGCCGGTGAATACGGCGGGGGCGGTGTTGTTCAAGTCGGGGAAGAATGCGCTGGGGGTCGCGCAAGAGGCGGGGCTGGAGAATGTCAGCCTGGTGACGGCGGATGACGGGAGTGGGGAGGAGCGGGCGGTTTATCGGATCGACCTGAGTCAGGACTAGGCCAGCCTGACCCCGAGCGAAAGCCCTGAGGGAGCGGCACGCTCTCCGCTCCCTGGGGCCGATTCACAGCCCCGCCAGCACCGACCGGAATTTCTCCGCCACCTTCCTGCGCAACTCGGGGCTCGCGCATGCCACCGGCGGGAAGTCCTTCAACATCTCGAAAGGACGGCAGGCATCGATTACCGCGCGCGAGTTGGTGCTGGTCCCGCGCGGTATGCGCGGATCCAGCGGACCGCTCCACGCCTTGCGGATGAACTCGATATCCTCCACCGGATCGCAACGCGTGCACATGGCCCACACCACGTCGAACAGGTTCGTCGGGTCGACGTCCTCGTCCACCACCACCACGAAGCGTCCGAGATAGGACCCCGACTGGCAATTGGCGGCCAGCATCGCGGCCTGCCTGGCATGTCCGGCGAACGCCTGCTTGATAGAGATGATGTTGAACAGGCGCGCGGCGCCGGCCTCGTGGCACCAGACCCCCTTGACGCCGCTCAAGCCCGCGCGCTCGACCTCGTCCCATATCATCCCGGCCTTCATGACGCACTTGGAAAACGAGAAATCGGAAGGCGGCCGCAGTGGCGTCGCCATGGTCATGATGGGATTGTTGCGGTAGTAGACCCGCTGCACGCGGACCACCGGCTGGTCGCTCTTGCCGCCGGCATAGTAGCCGGTGAACTCGCCGAAAGGCCCTTCCGGCAAGGTATCGCCGGGATACATCTCGCCCTCGAGCACGATTTCGCTGTGGGCGGGCATGGGCAGCTTGTGCACTTCGCTCAGGACGACATCGAAAGGCAGCCCCCGATGGCCGCCCGAATAGTCGTATTCCGACAGGCCGAATCGCAGCTCGTTGCCGCCGGCCAGGAACAGCATCGGGTCGTGCCCGCACGAGATCAGTACCGGGCAGGGCTTGCCCTGCTTGAAGTACTTGTCCCGGATCTGCCGGCCCTGCTTGCCCGGCGACGTCCACAGGCCGACGCGGTTGCGGCTGTGGGCCATGGACCGGTAGGTGCCGATGTTGATCCAGTCCAGCTCGGGATCGCGCATGATGACGAGGTCGTCGGTCCCGATGTAGCGCCCGCCGTCCAGCTCGTGCAGGAACGGGATGGGGAACTTGAAGATGTCGACGTCGTCGTCCCGGTCAATGTTTTCCAGGACGGGTCCGGTCTCCACGACGCGAGGAGGGATGGGTTCATGATGCCGCATGCGGTCTCGATACGAACGAACCACATCCATGGGGCCCTCCGGCACGGGAAACCCCAGCGTCAGCGCCAACCGCGCAGAAGAATTGGTGGCGCCGGACAGCAACCGGAACCCGGGCGGATAGCCCGGGATGTTGTCGAACAGGATGGCCGGCGGCTCGGTTTGCCGCGAGCTGTACACGATCTCGGCAAGCGTGCCGACCTCGAGATTCCAGTCCGCGCCGTCGATTCGCAGCAGCTCCCCTGCCTTGTCTACCCGTTCGAGCAACTCTCGCAAATCTTGATGAGGACGCTCGTAATCGTTCCAAGTCTTCTGCATGTCCATACCTAGTCAGCCTTGATTTGCGCCGCCCGCACGACCGGCGGCCAACGCTTGATTTCCGCGGCCAGCACGTTGGCCATGCGACCGGGCGTACCGCCCTGTGGCTCGATGCCCTGCTTTGCGAGACCGGCTATCACTTCCGGATTCTTCAATGCCTCGTTCACTTCCCCGTTGAGCCGGTCGATCACCGCGGCGGGCGTACCGGCGGGAGCAAGCAGCCCATACCAGACGTCGACCTGCACCTGGTCGTATCCCAGCTCGCGGAAGGTCGGTACCTTGGGCAGGGAAGGCACCCGCTCGCCGCTCATGACCGCGAGGATCTTCAGCTTGCCGCCCTTCACCAGCGACATGACCGTGTGCAGGGGAACGATCATGGCGGAAACATGACCGCCCGACAGATCGTTGATCGCCCCGCCCGTCCCCTTGAACGGCACGTGAAACAGGTCAATACCGGCCTCCTGCTTGAAGAGCTCCATCGCCAGATGCTGGGGCGTCCCGTTGCCCGGCGACGCGTAGTTGATCTTGCCCGGCTCGGCTTTCGCCTTGGCGATGAAATCCGCCAGCGTATTGGCGGGAAACGACGCGGGCACCGCCAGGCAAAGCGTCCCCGTCCCGAGCAGCGCGACAGGGGCGAAATCCTTGATCGGATCGTAGGGAAGCGCGTGATTGACGGCGGCATTGGTGGCGAAGGTGGTCGCCGCCACCAGCAGCGTCGAGCCATCGGGCTTCGACCGCGCCACGTGGTCCGCGCCTATGTTGCCGCTGGCGCCGGGCCGGTTATCGACCACGGCCGCAATACCTGAACGCATCGCAAGCTGCTGGCTGATTGCCCGGGCCAGGATGTCCACCCCGGTACCCGGCGATGCCGCAACCACCATCGATATCGTTTGCTGCGCGGCCAAGGCTGCGACAGGCATGGCCAGAGCCAGCCCCATCGCCAGGACGGCATGGCGTCCCGGGCCGCGCCACGGCTTGGGCAACCCTGTGCGGATTTCCATGGCGCTCGTCTCCTTCCACTGTGTCGTGGTTTCAGGATCGCCATTACAACGCCCGGCTATTTATCATTCAATCGAGTTATTATCATGTATTGATTAGGTTACCCAATGAATATCCACGCATCGCTCGGAAACCTGTCGCTCAAGCAATTGCGCGCTTTCGTATGCGTGGCGGAATCCAGCAGTTTCACCGCCGCGGCAGCCCTGCTCAGCCTTTCGCAGTCGGCTGTCAGCCTGTTGATACGCGAACTGGAATCGGAGCTGGGGCTCAAGCTGCTGGACCGGACCACGCGCTCGGTGCGCATGACCGAAGCCGGCGCAGAGCTGCTCCCCGTCGCCAGCCGCGTGCTCCAGGATCTCGGTGCCGCCATTGCCGGATCGCGCGAATTGGCAGACCGGCGGCGCGGCAAGGTCCGCATCGCCTGCTCGCCGCTGCAGTCCTCGCTGGTGCTGCCCCGGCTCATTGCCGCCTTCAAGGCCGACCACCCGCACATCACCGTCGTGCTGCGCGATACGCCGGGCGGAGAAATCGTCGACCTGGTGACGAGCGGCGAAGTCGACCTAGCATTGGCCGTACCGCCGGCCGACACCACCTTCGTCACCGCCGAACCCGTCCTGACTGATGACCTGTTGCTGATTTATCCCAACAGCTACGGCTGGAGCAGCCGCCGGCGCGTCACGTGGAAGGATATTGCGGCCCGCCCATTTATCGCGCTTGGCAAGCACAACTCCACACGCTATCTGGTCGACCATCACGCCGGTCAGGCGGGTGTTCGACTGGTGCCCGCCTACGAGGTCGCCTTCGTCTGGACGGCCATCGGCCTGGTGGAAGCGGGACTTGGGTTATCTCTGGTTCCCGGCCATGCGCGTCCTGTCGTGCAAAAGCATCCTGACGTGGGTATGCGCCCATTCGAGCAGCAGCAGATCAAGCGGCCGATCGCGTTGCTTCAGCATCGGCAGCGGACGCTTTCGCCGGCTGCGGAGGCGTTTGCGGAGTTTGTGCGTTCGTTCATCACGCGACAATAGAGAGCGTGGAGGGAATTCCCTCCTGACACCGGGATTTCTACCCACCACGGAAATCCAATTCCAACCCCGTACAATCACACCGCATCTCGAGCGGCGATCGGCGCCGCGCAGCACCTGCCCCTCTCTCACACGAGCACGGGAAAAAAGGCACACAGCATGGATCTGCATTTGACGAGCGCCTTCTCCGAATTCGGCGCCCAACGTATTCCGCTGATAACAGAGCCTGCTCCGATCGATCACCGTGACGCCATCGATATCGGAAAATTGAAGGAAGTCCTTCAGACAACGCGCCACCATGCGGCCGTCGTGTTGGGCACCTTATCGGAGCCCGCCCCAAGTCACGCCGGCATCCATTGCCCGCTGGACGCGTTTGCCGCGGGATCGCTGCCTGCAACCTGGCTGGTGGACAACTGGAATGGCCAGGTCGACGCCTTCGTGCGCGCGTACGACGAACAAGGTGTTCTATGGGTAGTCAGCTCCACGTTTCTCGCGGACTTGCTCGACCCTCGCCCGCTCCTTGCCGCATTGAAACGTGTCTGCCTGGCCCGCAACGGCACGGTATTGTTTGTGTACGGTGAAGCTTCCGGCAACTTCAGGCACTGGTCGCCCGAAGCGTTCACCGCGTTCCTGGCCGCAGGCGGCTTTCCGCTGCGTCCCCACAATGCCGCCGGGGCAGCCTGGATGATCGCCACGCTTACCCTGGAAAGTTACGCGGGTTATCTGGAAGGATTGGGGCTCGACCCGCAGCTGGCCACGTCGGATTGGCTGCTGCTGTCGACAGAGGATGCCGGACTCGCCCGCACGGGTGGGATCGGTACCTATACCAGAAACATCAAGACCCTCGATGCGCGAGTGGCGGTCTTGATGGCCGATGCGCAAGCGCAGCCGGCCGATCTCGACGCCCGCACACTCGCTCCTATGGCCTTGGCCAACGTCAGCCACGAAGACTTCCACCTGGGTATCCACACGATCGAGGTGCTGCGCAACGCCCTATACCTGTTGCCACATATCGCCCTCGTGGAAGCGCAGGACTACCAGTCGATCCTCTTTCGTATCGTGCAAGCCAAGCGGACCGGGCTTCTTCCTTCGTGGCTGCATCTGCGCGTCTTCATGCACGGCGCCATCGACTACCTGAAACATGGCTTCAGCGACGACGCGGCGATGAACTACACGCCGTTCGAAGCATCGCTGGCGATCCGGGACAGCTATATCTTCAAGTACGCCGACAGCTGCTACGCGCCATCGAAATATCTAGGCCACGATCTCATGCGGGAGGAGTTCGGATATGAGGTCGCGAACCAGCGCATCGTGCGCCTGCCCTTCGACCTATCGCTGCTTCCTTCTGATCGCCCAACCCGATTCAAGCCTGTAACGCGCATCGCCTTCATTGGCAAGTACATGCAACTCAAGGGATGGCCGGACTTTGTCCAGGCATTGGAAATCCTCGGATCACAAGGCAAGCTGGAACAAATCGAGGAGATCGTCTCGCTGGCGCCCTCCTCCCCGTCCCCCGAAGATGCCGAAAAAATAGCGAACGCCGCCGCTTATCGGGCGATGCACCTGTCTCACCAGGAGCTACTGGACTTCGTCGACCGGCATCGCGAAGACACGCTGTTTATCGTTCCCTCGCGCGGCGAGAGCTTCTCCTACGTCGTATTGGAACAATTGCTCCTGGGTGCGCGCTTCGTGGCCTACAACCGAGGGGGCGTCGTCGAGGTGGTGGACGATGCGGACTATGTTTCGCAATTTTTCTGCGACCCCACGGCAACCGCCCTGGCCGACAGGATCGAAGAGGTGCTTCGATTGTGCCCGGCCGATCACCAGGCCGCGGTCGAGGAGACTAGGAACCGGATACGGGAACGCCAGCATGACGTCAACGTTTGGTGGAGCCGTCGAGACGCACCGGCACTCCAACCGGAATGGCCGCGTTCAGTGGTCCTGCCCTCGCCCGAGGTTACCATCGTGGCATGCGTCTGCAATACTCCGCTCGATCACTTGGAGGATCTGGTGCGGTCCATCCGCCGCTCCAGGTTGAAACCGGTTGAGGTGCTGCTGATCGATGGCGGATCGGACGGGATGTACATGCAGGCACTGGAGGCATGGACTCAGAATACAGCCCGGGCCGATACGAAGATATCGCTACGCATGGAGCCAAGCGGCAACGCCGGAGGGGCGCGCGATACAGGGCTCAAACTGACACGATCGGAATTCGCCTTCTTCCTGGCCGGCGACGTCGTTCTGCTGCCTGGAACACTCGAGGACAGCTGGAATGCGCTAGCAATAGACGAGGGACTGGTAGCGGCAACAGGCTTTGCCATCACCTCTACCAATCCAGCATCTGTTCTTGGCTCGGATAAAGCCCCTCACCCGAATGATTTTCGGAAACTCCTAGGCATACCGGAAGCGCGCGCCCTGGCACTTACGGAAAACCAGTACTTGGACTCCAACGCCATGGTCCGCACAGATGCGCTGCGCGAGGCGGGAGGATGGGACGATGCGGACTCCGCGACCTGGGATGCGTGGGCCTTTTACACCAAGTTGGCCTGGGGCGGCATGCGTTTTTCGCTGATACCAGCGCCAGGATATCTGGATCGTGACGTGGCTGAAAGCGTGCCCACTGCGACCAGCAAGTTCCTAAAGCGCAGGCGCCTGGCACACAGCCTTATCGGCATCTCTCGTCTGGATGCCAGCATCCTTCTCAGCTTGGTTGATCGCGAAAACGGCGATGACAGGCCTCAGCCCATGACACCGGCCGCTGAGCCCCCTTCCCCCCCGCCTCTGGCTGAGCCAACCATAACGGTGCAGGAAGAAGTAGAAAACATGGAGTCCCTGCTATCGCGTCCTGCGCACTTGTGGATTCGCCGTTGTGCGAGCAAATCATTTCGAGTTATCGGTCGGATTCGGCGTTTTTTGATTAAAACATGACTCGGAAATTGATCGGCCGGCTGACTCCAAGAGCCAATCGATAACTTGCAAGGGCACGCTTCCGTTCCTGCCGATGGAAAGGAAGACGCTTGCCGCTCCTGCTACGATAAGAGACGCACCGCAGCGATCGGCGCCGACGCTTACGCTGTCGACGGGTCATCCGCGATGGCGACAATAGCATCCGGATGCATCCAGAAGTTGCGGCTCCTCAACCTCTTCGCTACTAGCATACGATCTCGATAGGGTGGACCAGGTCTAATCATTGCCTGAAAGCTGTGCTCACCTTTTGTCGCACTCTGCATCGTTTTCGCCGAGCCCTGGCCGGACAATCAAGCCGATACGGATGGATGAGATGTAATATATTTCAACGATTCCCCTCCGGCAGAAGGCGTGAAAGAATACTGACTACAGTGTTTTACCCTATTCATATGAGTGGGCAACGGCCGTAGAGAAAAATAATCAAGGTACGTAACATACTCCGCTCTCGGGGACACACAGTCCGCCAGCGAAGCCCTTCTCTGACAGCAGCATGCTTGAATCGCAATCCGCAGGAATCCCATTGTCAGCACAAAACTCAGCCAGCATTGATATCTCGATCGTCCTGAACCTCCATGATGAGGCCCGTTATCTCGATAGGACGATTGCCTCACTGCGGGAGGCCGCTACCTATGCGCATGCCGACGGATTCACCATTGAGCTGGTCATCGTCCTGGACAACGCAACAGAGGCCACACGCGACTGCGCCAAAACGGCGAATGTCGATGGCATTGACGAAGTCCATTTTGTAGAAGTGTCCCATGGCTCGCTAGGTCTCGCTCGCAATGCGGGAATAGCGGTTTCTCGGGGCCGGTATATTGCCACTGCGGACGGCGATGATCTAGTGTCGTTCAACTTCTTCTCGGCCATGCTGGAAGCGGCGGAACGGCATCCGAAAGCCGTGATAGTGCCCGAATTCCTTTATGGATTTGGTACGCGTTATCACCTTTGGCAGTATTTTGGAACCGACCGGTTGTCCAAGCTGGCATTCATCGGAAACCACCCGTTTTGTTCGCGGATTTTCTTTCCTCGAGAGTTGGTTGATAGCTGCCGATATGTCGACACAAAAATCACTCGTTTTTTTGCCTACGAGGACTGGCACTTCAATTGCGAGGCAATCGCGGCCGGTTATGAATTCCATGTTGCTCCGAACACTATTCTCTTCTACCGTCAGCGTTCCACGAGCATCATGGCCCAAGAGGGGCACGACAAGCTGCCCCCCTACTCTGCTTATTTCTCCGCAGAGAATTTTCTCGGCCGGCTTTCCAGTGAATATCACACATACGAACAAACCCCCAAAGCGCCAAAATATGCTCCAGAAGGCACGCGGCTTTACTGCATGAATTCCAAGGTTATGCTTGAGCTTCTGTATGCCGCCAATCGAATAGAGCCCGGCATTGACTTCGAGCATCTAAAGTACATGCCAATGGGCTCCAATGCGGGTTCTTCCTATCAACAGAGTATCGATCTAGGGGCGGCTTATTATGAGGCGCTCAACCGCCTTGGAAATACTGTTTACGACGATGTGTTCCTCCTGCCATTTCTATCGAAGGGCGGAGCCGAGAAATACCTATTGGAGATCATCAACGCATTGGTTGCCTCGAAGACGGCGGTCCGGGTCCTGATTATTGCGGGGCAGAACTTCGAAGAACACCACGGAGTGGAAAACTTGCCCGCTGGGGTGGATTTCCTCGATCTTCGCAGAATTGCGGATCGGTACAAGATAACCGACATTTCCGTTCTGCTGCTTCGCCTCATCCAGTCATGTGCGCCTCACGCGCGGCTTCATACGAACGGAGCGGATTTCGCCATATCGTTCCTGTTGCGCTATTACCGGGCCCTGCCGGACAACAAGATCGCTTACTATTATTTTTGCGCGGAAACGTTGCATCATCAGCAATTGCATTTCAAGTACGGGAGTTCGCTTAACTTTCTTTCTGAAGCCTTGCCTGGCATAGGATGGGTCATTTCCGATCACAAGCGTATTCTGGACGAGCTGAACCGTACGATGCGTCTGGCGCCCGCGCGAGCCGAGACGCTATATGCAGCAATGGCGTTGCCAAACGAAACCATCTCTAGATTGCCCCGCTCTCGCAGCGCGGGCCCTTTGCGCATTTTGTGGGCTTCTCGCATCGATACACAAAAACGCCCCGACCTGGTACCAAAGATAGCGCAGGGACTCCGCGAATCGGGAATAGAGGCCACCATCGATATGTATGGCAGCTCTGTTTTTGGCTATCCTCTCCCCTCTGGAGTTGATCGGAGCGGGCCGGTCCGTTATTTAGGCCCTTTCAAGGATTTCAATAACCTCCCTCACGGGGACTACGATCTGTTTTTATATACTTCCTGCTACGATGGCCTTCCCAACGTGGTATTGGAAGCCCTTGCCTGTGGCATGCTCGTCGTTGCACCGGATGTAGGCGGAATAAGTGAGATCATTACTACAGATACCGGTGTTCTTGTACCGGACGACGCCGATGACGAAGTTCTTGTCGACAATTATGTCCAAGCTCTCATGGCCATCGCCAAAGGTAGCACGCAAACTCTTCCTCTCGTTCGCAATGCCCAGAGCTTGATCGGAGAAAGGCACTCACGGGAAACACACCGTCGCCGTGTGGTTTCTATTTTCGCTGCCGCAGACAACTAAAACGACCTCTGCATTGTATTGATGACTCTCACCCATATGTCTCCTTCCCCGTCTGCACGATCTACGCCTCGTGATGAAGAGATAAAGGCCCTCCAAGGTGAAATCCAGCATCTCCGGAAAAGGCTCATTAAGTACGCAGAAGAAGCCGACAAGCTTACCGGCCTGGAGTCGTTGCGCAACTCTCCCTTCGAGCCACTGGATTTCCGGCTTTCTAAAGGCTATCGACTCTGGAAGATGTACCTGGGCCTGTATGATCTCCCGGTTGCCGGTCCCATCCTGAAAGCTGCGCGAGCCACCATCGGCAAGGCGGTCCGCCTGCTCCGGCGCCATAGATAGATAACAGATGATCCAACTCCTCGAAAAAGCCTATCGGGCATGCCTGCGCTCGGGCCTGGTTACGCCCGGCATTCACCGCACCGCCAAACGCGTCCATTCCTGGCTGCGCTACAGCCGCAGCCAGATGTATCTGCTGGAAGACATCAACTCCCTGCGCGCGGGAATCGTTGATCTCAAGCGAGAGCAGGATGAGCTCCGGGCCCAGATCGCGCAGTTGAAAGCACAGTTGGCAGCGAAGGCCGATCACGCCTCCTCGCCATCCGGAGCCGCTAACCGCGGCACGGAGAATCCGCAGTGAAGGTTTCGGTTGTCATCTGTACCTACAACCGGAAAGAGGCCCTGCGCGTTACGCTCGACGCCTTGCGGTATCTGAGGTATCGCGATTTCGAGGTGATCGTCGTACTGGGGCCTTGCACCGATGGATCGGAGGAGATGCTTGCCGCCTATCTTCCGGACATCAAGCTGACCCACTGCGACATCACCAACCTATCCAAGGCAAGAAACATCGGCATCGCCCAGGCCTCGGGCGACATCGTGGCCTTTCTGGACGACGACGGCATCCCTGAGCCGGACTGGCTCGACAAGCTCGTACGCGGCTACCACTCGGCCCGGATCGGCGGCGTGGGGGGGTTCATACGCAACCATACCGGGCTCTTGTTCCAGGCGCAGGTCGTGGTGTGCGACCGCTACGGAGATAACCAGGGTTTTCCCAGTCCGGAGGCTGCCGGCGCCATTCACCGGCCGGGCACGCGTCGCTATTTCAGTCTGACCGGTTGCAACTCCAGCTTTCGGCGAGCGGTGCTCGAGGAGATCGGCGGCTTCGACGAAGAGTATGCCTATTTCCTGGACGAAACCGACGTGTGCCTGCGAGTGGTCGAAGCGGGCTACGACCTGGAGATGGCCGGCGCGGCCCAGGTACTGCATAAATACGCCGCGAGCCATTTGCGCAACGCCGAGCGGTTGCCCACCAGCCTGTTCTACCCCGCGCGCAGCAAGGCCTACTTCTGCATGAAATTTGCGTTGCCAGGAGAAGAAGATGCCGCGCGACAACGCGTAGCCGATTACCTGGCGGAGACAAGCGGCGACATGCGCACGCTGCATCTGGCCGGCAAGATCGACGCCGCCACGCGCGACCGCCTGATTCAGGAGCTTGAAAAAGGCGTGGAGGAAGGCGTCGCGGATGCGGCCGCCCATCCCGAAGGGCAGCATACGCTACGCCGGTACCAGCCGCCTGCCCCGCCTGTCTTCAAGCCCTTTCCACCACTGCGTGCGGCGGAAGAGCGGCTGCGTCTTGCCCTGGTCTCCCGGGAGTACCACGGAGACGCGGTGGGCGGCATCGCCGTATGGACGCGCCTGGTCGCGGAGGGCCTGGCCCGCCGGGGCCACGAGGTGACGGTCATTACCCGCGCGGCCGAAGGGCAGGATCCGACGGTAGACGTGTTGAACAATGTCTGGGTGCACCGCATTTCGGCACCCTCGTTCACCACCCAATCGAATCCCCCGCTGCCGGACCTTCCGGACGACATCCGCGCCGGTTGCTATGCGGTATACAACGAAGTCTTGCGCATTGCCGCGCACCGGGGACTCGACCTTGTGTCCTTCCCGATCTGGGACCTGGAAGGCTTGGCCTGCGCCTCGAGCGGCCGTTTCAGGACGGTGATGAGCCTGCACACGACCTACGGGCTGGCCTTGCCTCACAAGCCGGAATGGCAGCGCAACGCCACGATACGCGCCGCGCTGGTGGACAAGATGATTGCCGCCGAGCGCCATGCCTTGCAGAGCGGGATTCCGCTGCTGGCCAACAGCCGTTCGGTACTGGCGGATATCGAGAGCTGCTACGGGCTGGCCGCGGGCACCGCCACGGTCGTGCCGCACGGATTGAAGGACGCGGCCCGCACGACAATCGCCGATGAGTCTCCGCGCGCCCTCAATGTTCTCTATGTCGGCCGGTTCGAGTACCGCAAGGGAATCGATCTGCTGCTGGATGCGATCCCGCAACTGGCTGCTGCCCACCCGGAGCTGACTTTCACCCTGGTGGGCGAGAACCGCCCCAGCACGGGGGAAAAGGACTACAAGGGGGAATTCGAACGCCGGCATGCCGGCGCCTCCTGGATGGAGCGGGTCCGCTTCGCGGGGGCGGTATCGGCGGAGGCTCTGGAGCAAGCCTATCGGGCATGCGACATCTTCGTTGCGCCGAGCCGGTATGAATCTTTCGGGCTGATCTTCGTGGAAGCCGCCGTCTTTGCGAAGACGGTGATCGGGCCGGACGTCGGCGGTGTGAAGGAGATCATTACCGACGGCGTGAATGGCTTGCTTTTCGCCCCGGGCGACGCCCAGGCCCTTGCCGCTGCGCTGCACCGCGCGGTCGAAAACGCCGAGCTGAGGCGCACGCTGGCGGAAGCCGCCCGACGCAGGTACGAAGAGGAATACACGTCGGAGCTGATGATCGAGCGGCTGGAAACCTATTACCTCCGCCAGGCGCGGGCGACAGCATGAGGCGGGCCGGCGGCTTGCCAGCCATCTCCCCCCCGCGCGGCTAGGTTTCCTGGACGACCCTGCCGTGCTCGAGCACCAGCGTGCGATTGCAGAGGCGTTCGATCGTGGATCGATCGTGCGAGGCAATGACCAGGATGGACGATTGCGCGACGATGGACTCCAGCCGCTGCGAGGCCTTGGCATTGAACTGGGCATCGCCCACGGACAACCACTCGTCCATCAGGACGATGTCCGCCGTCATGCAGGTCGACACCGAGAAGGCCAGGCGAAGCTGCATGCCGCTGGAATATGTCCTGACCGGCATGTTGAGGTACTCGCCCAGTTCGCTGAAATCGGCGATCTCGTCCATTTTCTCGGCGATTTCCTTGGGCGAGAGCCCCATGATGACGCCGCGAAGCACGATGTTCTCGAAGCCCGTGGACTCGCTGTCGATACCAAGAGAGATGTCGGTAAGCGCCACGACCCGCCCTTCCACCGAGAGCGAGCCCGAGGACGGCGGATAGACGCCTGAGAGCACCCTGAGCAGGGTGGTCTTGCCGGCACCGTTATGCCCGAGCAAGCCCACCCGGTCACCCGGCCGAATATCCAGATTGAGCCCCTCTATGGCTCGAACCGAGACGCGTTGGCCCGCGTCCGACGCGATTTTTCCGCCCGTCGTCGCGCTGATGATCGCTTTCTTCAGCGAGCGATGCGAGGCGTTGTAGATCGGGAATTCGACCGAGAGGTTTTCGGCGCGAATATGTGCTGACATGCTAGATCCAATAAGCGACGCGATGCCGGGTACGCGCGAACAGCCAGCACGCGAATACCGCGGACGCAAACCAGAGTCCGACCGCCACCAGCCAGCTTTCCGGGGCCGGAGCTTGCCCCAGAAGCGGCATGCGCGCGACGTCGAGCAGATGGCTGAGGGGATTGAGCTCCGCAACCCATTGATGCTGTGGCGGCAGCGTACTGGCCTGCCACATGATGGGAGTCAGGAAATACGCGACCGTAACCAGGTTCTGCACCACTGGAATCATGTCCCGATAGCGGGTGCAGATGATGGCGAACGCGAACGAGACATTCAGCGTGATGGCCGCCAGGCACAGGAAGCCGGGTATGGCGAGCAGCGAGACCCACCCCCAGCCATTGCCGACGAACGACACGATGACAATGACAATGATGAAGTTGTGCAGGAAGATGATGAAGTTGCGGCACAACAGACGCAGGATGTAGGACGGGTAGGGCAACCGCGTCTGCTTGATGAGGCTTTCGAATTGGGTGAAACCTGTGGTCGCCTCGTTCAACTGCATGGCGATGAACGTCCAAATCACGTTGCCTGCGGCGAAATACGGCAGGTATTCATGCAGGTTGATCTTGAACAGCGTGGCCCACAATAGTCCCAGAGTACCGATCAATATCGCGGTGCTGATGGTGAACCAGAAAGGCCCGAGTACCGAGCGTCGGTAGCGCTGCTTGATGTCGTACCAGGCAAGGAGTGCCCATAAATGAGGCTTGCGGACTGTCTCGACGAGCTCATGCCGCATGCTATGAAAAAACATTTCGAACCTTGATGAGTCTTCGGGATAAGCGGGAAATCAGTTGCGGCCGTATATGTCGGCAAACCGGACGATGTCGTCCTCTCCGAGATATTCGCCGCTCTGCACTTCGATCATGACGAGATCGATGATCCCCGGATTCTCCAGCCTGTGCTTGTGGCCTGCTGGAATATAGGTGGATTCGTTGCTGTTTACCAGAAAGGTGTTCTCGCCATTGGTCACGCGCGCGACACCGCTCACCACGATCCAGTGCTCGCTGCGGTGGTGGTGCATCTGGAGCGAAAGCGACTGGCCCGCGTGCACGACGATGCGCTTGATCTTGAACCGATCGGCCTCTTCCAGGACCGTATAGGTGCCCCACGGCCGATGGACGGTACGATGGACCTGGTAGGCATCATCGCCCCGCTCCTTCAACTGGGCCACGACGCTCTTGACGTCCTGCAGCCTATCCTTTCGGGCGACCAGCAGCGCATCGGGCGTGTCGATGATGACCAGGTCCTTGACGCCAATCGCGCCGACGACCCGGGCGTCGCTGTGGACATAGCAATTTTCGGCATCGACCGCGATGACGTCGCCATCGATCTGGTTGCCTTTTTCGTCGCTGGGAAACAGGTTCCCGAACGCCGCCCAGGAACCGATGTCGCTCCAGCCGATGTCGCATGGCACGACCGAGGCGCGCTGTGTCTTTTCCATGAGGGCATGATCGACCGAGATATCGGGGGCTTGGCCGAACGCCGCCTCGTCCAGCATGACCTGCCACTCGCGATGGCCTTCAAGGGTCCGGCCGGCGGCGATACTTAGCTGTACTGCTTCCAGCACCTCGGGAGCATGCTGTTTCAACTCTTGGCCGGCGACGTCGGCGCGCACGCAGAACATTCCCGAGTTCCAGAGATAACGTCCGCTGTCGACAAACGCCTGCGCACGTTCCAGGGTAGGTTTTTCCACGAATCTGAGCACGTCCGAACCCGCCGCTTCGATATATCCGTATCCGGTTTCCGGCGATTCGGGGCGAATACCGAAAGTTACGATCCTGCCGGCTTCGGCCAGCCTTACCGCCTCTCCCACCGCCTGCCGGAATGCCGGAATATCGCCGATGAGGTGGTCCGCCGTAAGAAACAGCAACACTTCCTCCGGACCGAAGCGGCGGGAGACGATTTCGGCCGCGGCGGCGAAGGCAGGCGCGGTATTGCGGCCCAAGGGCTCCAGAATCATTCCGCAATCGATTTCCGGCAGGGTCAGGGCCCGGTATTCATCCATCGTCTTGAACGACAGCGCCCGGTTGGTAACCGTCACGACCTCAGAGACGCCTTCGAGCTCGACCGCCCGCCTATATGCCTTCTGGAGAAAACTTTCGCCATCGGCAAGACGGATGAAGGGCTTGGGATGAAGCTCCCGCGATACGGGCCATAGACGCGTACCCTTGCCTCCGGAGAGAATGATTGGAACGAGACCCATCTGGCAAAGTCCTAGTAACGGGCAAGCGCTCGCCCGGACCGGCGCAGCGATTGCGAAGCCGAAGTTTAACCCGGCCACATCCGCCTTCCACGGGCCCGCCAGCGCTTTTCGTTACAATACCCACGCCCCATATCCCGTATGGTTGACGCCATACGTTTTCTCTTCGAGGTCCTTGCCTTGCAGCGTGCTTCCCGTCACTCCCTGCTCGTTACCGGTGGCGCGGGCTACATAGGCTCCCACACCTTGGTAGAACTCATTCAGGCCGGTTATGAACCGATCGTCCTGGACAACTTTTCGAATGGCTCGCCCATCGCGCTGAAGCGGGTCGAGGCCTTGGCGGGCCGCTCGTTCAAAGCGGTCGAAGGCGACATCAGGGATGAAGCACTGCTCGACTCGCTGTTCAGCGAAGCGGCCCGGCAGGGTGCGCCGATCGAGGGCGTGGTGCACTTCGCCGGTCTGAAGGCAGTGGCCGAATCCGTGTCCCAGCCGGTGGCCTACTACGAAACCAATGTCGCCGGCACGCTGACCCTGCTCAAGGCCATGGACCGGGCAGGAGTGCGCTCCATCGTGTTCAGTTCGTCCGCCACGGTTTATGGGGTCCCGGTCCACCAGCCCTACACCGAGTCTCATCCTATCGCTCCGGTGAACCCCTACGGCCACTCCAAGGCCATGGTAGAGCAGGTGCTGCGCGACTGGAGTGCGGCGCTTCCCGGTCGTTGCGCGATCAGCCTGCGGTATTTCAATCCCATCGGCGCTCATTCGAGTGGCATGCTGGGCGAGGCGCCGCAGGGCATACCGAACAATCTCTTTCCGTTCATCACCCAGGTTGCCATTGGCAAGCGCCCGCACCTGAACGTGTTCGGCGACGACTATCCCACGGTGGATGGCACGGGGGTGCGCGATTACATCCACGTCGTCGACCTGGCGCTTGGCCACGTTAAGGCGCTGGAACATGCGCGACAAGGCGCTTCGGGCTTCGTCCCGATCAACCTGGGCACCGGCCGCGGCACCAGCGTGCTGGAGCTCGTGCAGACCTTCCGTGCCACGAGCGGCAAGGAGATCCCCTACCAGTTGCAGCCCCGCCGCCCCGGCGACATCGCCGAATGCTGGGCCGACCCCTCCGCCGCCGAATCCCTGCTCGGCTGGAAAGCCACCCGCACCATCGAGGACATGTGCGCGGACGGCTGGCGCTGGCAATCCCAGAATCCAAACGGCTACGAAGACTAGGCTGTCCCGCGCACAGCAGCGCCCTTCACCCAGGTCACAGCGGATCCGGCTCCGCCGGTCCGCCAGTGCCGCCCCCTCGAGGGCGCGCGCGTCAACGCGCAGGGGGTGGGCTCAATAACGCCCCCGCCCCCGGCACCACCGCCTCCAGCCCCAGCCTCTCCAGCATCCCCCTCACCGTACACACCGCCGTCGACACCACCGGCACCCCCAGCCTGTCCTGCACCGGCTGGATGGCCGGCAGCGACGGCATCTGCACGCAGGCCGACAGAACCACGGCGTCGACGCCACGGGTGTCGAGGGTCTTCACATCCTCCACCAGTTGCATGGGATCGCGGCGGCCGACTTCGAGGTTGTCGGGGATCTCGAAGCATTTCGCATCCACGACTTCGATGCCCTCGTTCTCGATGTACTTCACCACGAGGTCGGTCAGCGGCCGCATGTAGGGCGCCATGAGCGAGATGCGCTTGGCGCCCAGCCGCTGCAGTCCTTCTATCAGCGCCCCGGCCGAGGTCATCACGGGCGCGTCGCTGTGGTTGGCGCGCGCCACCTCGGTCAGTTCCCGTTCGGTCTGGCGGTGGTAGCCGGCGCCCATGGCCATGATGGCGACCAGGCAGGCGGTGCTCATGACGTCGACGCGCGCATCGGCCAGTTCGGCCGCGCAGCGCAGGCCTTCGCGGTTCATGGCCTCCAGCTCTTCCTTGGTGACCTTGTGCATGCGCATGCGGCTGGAGTGGAAGGTGAAGCGCTCGGGCCGGATGGCTTCGCGGGCGCGCAGCATGGCGGGGATTTCCGTCTCCATGGTGGTGTTGGAGCTGGGGACGATCTGGCCGATGCGGTAGAGGCGGGACGTCATGGCATTTCCTGTGGAAGGGCTAGTCGAGGGAGATGGCGGCCTGCTTGACGACGGTGTCGAAGCGTTGGGTATCGGTTTTCATGGCCTGGGCCAGGTCGGCGGCATTGGCCGGCCAGGCCTCGAAGCCGAAGGTGTCGAACTGCTTGCGCACGTCGGGCTCGACCACGGCTTTGGCCACGCCGCCGTTGATGCGGTCGATCACGGCCTTGGGCGTGCCCTTGGGCGCGAACAGCGCGACCCAGGTCTTGAGCTCGAAGCCCGCGGGCCCGCCGGCTTCGGCCACGGTGGGAATGTGGCCGTACTGGGCCAGCCGCTTGGGCGCGGCCAGCGCCAGCAGTTTCACTTTCTTGGCCTGGTAGAGCTGGGCGACGGTGGCGGCGGTGCCGAAGGCCCAGTCCACTTCGCCGGTGGCAACGGCGGTGTAGAGCTGGGGCAGCTCCTTGAAGGGCACGTGCGTCATCTGGGTGCCGGTCTGGGTCTGGAACATGGAGGCGCCGATGTGGGCGACGCTGCCCATGCCCCAGGTGCCGTAGGTAAGGTTGCCTCCCTTGGCCTTGGCGGCGGCGATGAGGTCGCCGACGTTGTTCCAGGGCGAGTTGGCCGGCACCACGATGAAGAAGTAGGTGGTGTAGACCGGCGCCACGGGTTCGAAATCGGCCACGGGGTCGAAGGGCAGTTTCTTGTACAGGTGCGGATGCAGGGTCATGTGGGTATTGTCGACCACGACCAGCGAATAGCCGTCGGCGGCGGCCCGCTTGACGTCGCCGATGGCGAGCCAGCCGTTGGCGCCGGGCTTGTTCTCGACGATGAGGGGCTGCCCCCACGCCTTGGAGAGTTTCTCCCCGACCAGGCGGGTGACGGCGTCCGGTCCGCTGCCCACGGAGTACGGCAGCACGGCGCGGACGGGCTTGGCGGGATAGCTGGCGGTCTGGGCCCAGGCCGGGACGGCCAGGATCATGGCGATGGCGGCGGCGCCGCGCAGGATGGTTTTCATGGATGTCTCCTCGGTCTTGTGTGGGTATGAACGTGGTCTTGGGTAAGCGTGCTCACGCCGTTGCCGGCGTATCCGTGCGTTCGTGGCAGGCCATGGCCTCGCAGGCTGCCGCGAAATGCGGATCGCGCCGCCTGAGGTCGTCGTGGCTGACCTGGCCGGTACGCCGCATGTAGTCGTAGGCGAAGGCCACCGGGTCCAGGTGCATCTTGGCGGCGACGTTCTCGTACCAGTCCAGGCTGCGGGCGGCGGCGGCCTGGAAGCTGGACGAGGCGGGCCGCCGCTGCGCCTCGAACGCGGCGAAGGCGGCCGGCAGGTCGCCGGGGTGGCTCGCCACGCCTTCGCTCAGTGCGATGGCGTCCTGCATGGCCATGCGGGTGCCGGACCCGAGCGAGAAATGCACGGTGCGCAGCGCATCGCCCAGGAGCACGATGTTGCGGTAGCTCCATTGGTCATTGCGGACGATGTTGGCTTCGAACCAGAGCGAACGGTTGGTAAGCAGCTCGTTGCCGCCCAGCTCGGGACGGAACACCTCGGCGCAGTAGCGCCGGCTCTCTTCCTCGCTCGCGCGGTCCAGGCCGGCCCGGCGCCAGGTGTCGGGGTCGACCTCGACCAGGAAGGTGCTGAGCTCGGGACTGTACTGGTAGCTGTGGGCGATGAAGACGCCGTGCGGCGTCTCGCGGAAGATGAGCGATACGGGGTGGAAGCGCTGGCGCGTGCCGTACCAGGCGAATTTGTTGCGGCGCTTCTCGAAGCTGGGGCGGAAATGATGGGCGAACTGCGTGCGCACGGCGCTGTTGCCGCCGTCCGCGGCCACCACCAGGTCCACCTCGCTCGCCAGCTTCGAGACGTCCTCGATGCGGCGGCCATGCTCGATGCTTATGCCTTGCGCCCGGCACGCATCCTCCAGGACCTTGAGCATGTCGATGCGCGACGTGCGCGAAAAGTGGTTGCCATGCACCTGGACATGGGTGCCGCGATGGACGATTTCCATGTAATCGCAGCGTTCGTGGTGGGCAACGAAGGTCCGGAAGAACTCCGGGTCGGCTTCGCGCAGGAAGGCCAGGCCGACGTCGGAGAACACCACGCCCCAGCCATAGGTGGCGCCGGCGGGGTTCTGCTCAAAGACCTGGATCCGGTGGGAGGGATCGCGCTTCTTGGCCAGCAACGAGAAATACAGGCCGGCCGGCCCGGCTCCGATGACGGCGATTTTCATGATGCAAGGCTCCCTGCCGCCGCGGCCTCGCAGGCGGCTTGGTAAGAAGACAGCGCCCGGCGCAGCGCGTCGGGAACGGGTATGGCGCGGCGTTCGCCGCGGGCCACGCAGATGGGCGTCAGCTTGGCGACGAAGGCGATTTCGCCTGTGGCGGTCGTGGCGGTGATGTCCAGCACGTAGGTGCGCTGGCGGATCTCGTCCACGGTGACGCGCATGTCGAATTCGTCGTCCGGCCACAGCGATGCGCGGAAGTCGAAGGACAGCGCCCGGCTGGGTGTGCCGAAGCCCTGCTCGTCCTTCATCCTTTGGGGGGTCGATTCGAACAGCGTGCCGTAGAACAACTCCACGGCCGAGATGACGTACTCGCCGAAGGTCACCGTGTAGACCACGCCGGCGGGATCGCAATCGCCCCACTTGACGCGGCGGCGGACGACGAAGGGGGCAAGGGAGACCACGTGTTCGGTGCTGATCATGGCCGCGCCCCCGCCGACACGCCGGCCGCCTCGGCTTCGCGGGCCAGCTTGTCGGCGATCATCTGCTTGAGCGCCGGCTTGTCCAGCTTGCCCACCTTGGTCACCGGGAAGCTGTCCAGCACCTCGACCCGCTCGGGACACTTGTACTTGGCCAGTCCCTGCGCGACCAGGAATTCCATCAGTTCCTGGACCGTGGGCGCGCGCTGGCCCGGGCGGGTCACGATATAGATGCAGCCCTTCTCGCCATAGACAGGATCGGGCATGGCGACCAGCCGGGCCTCGGCAACCGCCGGGTGGGCGCTGACCAGCCCTTCCACCTCTTCGCAGCCGATCTTCTCGCCGCCGCGGTTGATGTTGTCGCGCAGGCGGCCTTCGAAGGTGTAGCAGGTGACGCCGTCGATGACATGGGCCGTCATCATGTCGCCCGTGCGATAGAAGCCGTCCGAGGTATAGGCCTTGGCATTGGCCTCCGGCGCGTTGAAGAAACCCGGCAGGGTCGACGGGCCGCGGAAGCACAGTTCGCCCATCTCGCCGGGCGCGGCGGGCTGCTCGCTGTCCGGCAGCAGCAGCCGGATCTCGTCCTCGGGACAGCCCGAAGTGCCTTGCGTGTGATGGCGCATGAAGGCCGGCGCGTCGGGCGGCGATCCGAGCAGCAGCCCTTCGGTGATGCCGAACAGGTTGGAGCACGGCACGCCGAGGTGGGCCTCGAGGCGGTCGGCGCGGCTCATGGTGGTGAACAGCCGCAGCGACGACAGGTCGTGCCGGGCCAGGTCCGGATACGCCATGATCTGGGGCGCAATGGGGCCGATGGACACGGCGCGGGTGACGCGGTGCGCCTCGATCAGGGTCAGCATGCGCGGCAGGTCCACGCGCGGCATCAGCACCGCCGACGTCCCCATGGCGAACACCGGCATCAGCACGTATAGCTGGGCCGCGTTGTGCAGCAGGGGCAGCGCCCACATGAAGCGGTCGTCCTCGCGCTGCTTGTATCGCCGCGAGCAAGCCAGCGCATGGCCGAGATACTCAGCGTGGAACCGCGGAATGATCTTGGGCACGCCGGTCGTGCCGCCCGACAACTGGAAACTCAGCACGTCGCCGAGCGCGGGCCCTTCCGCGGCCAGCCGCCGCCGGGCCGTCTCGAGCGGCATGCCGTCGATCAGCGCGCGCAGGGAAAGGTCGCCTTGCGCCGGTCCGCGGGCGACCACCAGGTGCGTCAGCGTATCGCTGGCGGCCGCCATCTTGCGGGCGAAAGCGGCCAGGTCGAAGCCGCTGCTGAAGTCGGCCTGCACGAAATAGCCGCGCGCGCCGGACTGGCGCACCAACTGGCCGATTTCCAGTTCGCGATGCTGGGGCAGCGAGCACACCGGCACGATGCCGGCCTTGTAGCAGGCGGCCAGCGCCAGCACCGTCTCCAGCGTGGTGCCCATCTGGAAGATGGCGCGGTCGCCGGGACGCAGGCCCGCCTGCAGCAGCGCGGCGCCCAGGCGTTCCGACTGCTCGTCCAGTTCACGAAAGCTGAGCCGGCCTTCGTCGCTGATGAACGCGTCCTTCTTCGGCAATCGCGCGGCCGTCGCGCGCAACGCGTCGCCCACCGTGGACCGCATCCAGGCGCCGCTGGCCAGGTAGCGGCGCGCGTCGGCCTCGGGATGATAGATGACCCCTTCTATCGGGTACCGTACGTCTTGCATGGCGGCGTCTCCTCCGCAGGTGGATCAGTCTTGTCACTCGGGGACGATGCGCGCGCAGTCCCGGTCCAGCGTCTCGATGCGGCCCTGTACCCCGCCGGTGAAAAGCCCGTACCAGATCGCGGGCTTCAGGCCCAATGTCTTGCGGCGGAACTCGACGGGTCCGTCGCTTTCGATCCGGTCGTACTCGCCCGCCGCCTCGACCCGGCAGTCGCCCCGCGCGCGGGCGTCCTCGACGATGGATGCGAACTCGCGGACGCGGGGAACGAAGATGCGCACGAGTCCCGTCCCGGGCGTATCGCCGGGCCGCACATGCGATGCCACCAGCCTGGCCTTGCGCGACCAGATCTCCGCAATATCGGTCACCTTCCGCCCAGCCGCGTGCGCGTCGGCTTCCGCCTCCATCGCAGCCTGCAGCGTCAACTGGCCGTCCAGCGCATCCACCTGCCCCAGCGGGCGCAGCTTGCGGGTGAACTCGACGAAGTAGCCGTTGGGGTCGCGCACGTAGATGGATTCGATCACCTCGTGCGTGGTCTCCACCGATACCTGCAATCCGGCCGCCTCCAGCTTCTGCTTCCAGGCCCGCAATTCCTCCTGCCCTTCCACCAGCCATGCGGTATGCGTCGCATCGAACACGTGGTCGTCGGGCACGGGCGGCATGGGGGGACGGTCGCGCATGCCTTCCGGCGGCTCCGAGCCCAGGTAGTAGAAGAAGGCAATGGTGCTGCCGCGTCCGCTGTCGAAGAAGAAATGCAGGAAATCCGGATGCGTGGCCGGTCCCCAGCCGCGCGCGGAGATCACATGGACCAGCGGGAGGCCGAGAATGTCGCGGTAGAACGCGACGGTCTCGCGCAGTTTCCAGGTAGGACGGGCGGTATGGTCGACGCCTCGCAGCACGAGCCCGCGGGCGGAAAGCGGCGCAGTCCCGGCCTGCCCGGCCGGGCTTGCGCGTTCAATGGTAGTCATGGCGTTCCCTTTCCTGTCGATGTTGATCAGTTCGCAAACCGCTCGCGCAGCCACGCCGCCAGCTGGCGTCCGGCCTCGTAGCGGCCCGGCTCCTCGCCCTCGGCAAGCGCGCGGCCGTGGTGGTCGCCCCGCACGCGCAGGTGGCGCTTGTCGCGGGCGGCCAATGCGTCATGGATGGTGCGCACGTCCGCCGGAAAGCAGGCCTGGTCGCCCGTGTACTCGATGATCAGCGTAGGCTGGACGATGGCCGCCGCCGCGGCGGCCAGGCTGGCGTTGGACGACAGGCCGGACCAGGTCGACAGCCAGCTTTCCGGCGTGCAGAACCGCGCGAAACCGACGGCGCCGTAGTTGGACGCATACGGGTCCCGCCCCCAGAGCGACCCGGGATGGCGATCCGACGGATCGAGGCTCAGGTCCAGGCAGCGCAGGTCGGCGTCCGTGCGCCATACCGTCATCACCGGCGTATGGGCGCCCAGCCGGCGCTCGGCCTGCGTGGCGTCCTCGCGTCCCTTTAGCGCCTTGCGCGCCGCCAGGCGCTGGGCGATCAACTGCCGGGCCAGCGCGTCCAGGCGCTCCACCCGGGCGCGCTGCGCCCGGCGGTAGCGCTCGACGAAGGCGGGCGCATAGCGCGCCTGGCCGCCCGGCCGGTAGCCGTTGTCGGGATTGAGGGGATCCAGGTCCGGGTCGACCGACAGCGCATCTCCTTCCTCCCGCACCGAGGGATCGATGCAGTTCATCAACAGCGCGCCCTGCCCCGGGTGCGGCCCGACCAGGACGAGCCCGTGGACAGCCGGCATGTCGAGCTCGGCCAGGCCGGCCGGCTTGCCGCCGGGCGTGCGCGCGATGCGCTCGGCGCCGGGCAGCGCGGCCTGCTGGACGTAGAAGGCGTACAGACCCGCGCCGCCGGAGTTGCCCAGCAGCACGATGCGCTCGAACCCCTGCGCGCGCAGGAAGGCCAGCCCGGCCGCCACGTCGTGCAGCGCGGTCTCGTGCTCCAGCCGCAGGTCGTTGCCCACGGAGCGCGCGCCTTGCGACCAGGCGGCGCAGCCGGCGCCGACGATGTCGGGAATGAGGTAGTGGCAGGCCATGAACTCGCGCGGATGCATGACGCATACGACGGTACGGGGCCGCGGGCCGGCCGGCAGGTAGAGCGAGCCGGTGGTGGCCGCGCCGTCGTCCGTGCGCAGGACCACGTTGCGGGTGGTAGTGCCCGGCGGCAGGTCCCGGGGATTCCAGTCGGTGTTCAAGAAGCCTGCGGTGACATGCTGGGCTGCGCTGGCGCCGGTGTTCACGATGCGTCTCCTGGGATTCTGCGGATCGATACAGCCGCGTTTCGTCATATTCGACTATTTTTTGACTTTACTGTCAATACTCGTTGAAATTTAGACAGATATGTCAAATCAAGGCGCCGACAGCACCTCTTTCCCTCGGAGAACGGCCCTTCCCCATGCCATAATCCGGCCTCAGGCCATCGCCTGTACGGCCCACCCTCCTGGAAAATCCCTATCCGTGAACGAGGCTCCCACCAAGACGACGATGAAAGGGGAAGTCCTGCGCAGCGCCATCCTGGATGCCGCGGCCAAGCTCTTCATCGAACGCGGCACGGGCGGCACGAGCATGCAGGACATCGCCGAATCGCTCGGCCTGAGCCGCACTGCCGTCTACTACTATTTCAAGAACAAGAACGCGATCCTGCGCGCGCTGACCGAAGAGGTCCTGATCCCGGCCAAGCAACTGGCCAACGATGCCGTCGCGCGCAAGGACCAGGATCCGACCGAGGCCCTGCAATCGCTGGTCACGCAGTATGCGGAGCTCATCCTGTCGCGGCCGGCGGAGTTCCGCGTGGCCGACCGCAACGAGTCGGACCTCACGCAGCGGCAGCTCGCATCGATGCAATCGGCGCGGCGCAGCGTGCTCGCGGATTTCAGCGACGTCATCGAACGCGGCATCGAGCTCGGCCATTTCCGCATGGTCGACGCGCACGTGGCGGCGTTCAGCCTGATCGGCATGTGCAACTGGACGGCGTGGTGGTTCAAGCCCAGCGGACGGCTGAGCAGGCAGGAAGTGGCCCAGGCCATCGCCGACATGGCCATTCATGCGCTGCGGCGCGACGAATCGCGCCGCCCGCGCCTGCCGGACGTAAAGGAATCGCTGCGGTTGCTGCGCGAGGACCTGGCTTATCTGGAGAAGCTGGTGCTACCCGAGGATGACACCTCCTCGGGCCAGCGCAAGTAGGCCTCGGCCAGCCCGCAAAAGGCCTCGACGCACGGATCCGCGCCGGTTTCCTCCCTCAGCAGGCGCCCGACCTCGGCCGCCACCGCGCGCGCCAGCCGGGCATCGAGGAACAGCAGGCGCGAGCGGCGCGCCAGCACGTCCTCCACGGTGCGGGCGTATTCGTGGCGCGCGGCGAACCGCACCATGGCTTCGGTCAGCCCGCCGCCCAGGTCTCGTTGGGCGCCGTGCAACGCCAGCACCGCCTCCTGCTCGCTGCCATATCCCCGGATGTCGGGCATATCGGCAACACGGAGCCGCCCCGGCGCGGCACCCACCAGCGGCCAGTCGGCGGTCGCGCTCGATTTCGCGGTCTTCAGCAGCCCCGCCGCGATGCATGCGTCGACCGTGTCCTCGGCCATGGCGCGGTACGTCGTCCATTTGCCGCCCGCCACCGTGACCAGCCCGTCGCCGTCGATCCGCACCTGGTGCTCGCGGCTGATGTTCTTGGTGCTGACGAAGCCGCCCGGACGCACGAGGGGGCGCAATCCCGCCCAGGCGCTGGAGATGTCGTCGATGCCTGGCGCGCGGGCCAGGTAGCGTCCCGCCTCGTCGAGCAGGAAGGCCACTTCGGCCGACAGCGGCCGCGGTTCGAGCTCGACGCGGGGACGGGGCGTGTCGGTGGTGCCGATGACGGTCCTGCCCATCCATGGCAGCGCGAACAGCACGCGTCCGTCGCGCGTGCGCGGAATCAGCACGGCGCGATCGCCCGGCAGGAACGTCCGGGGCACGACGATGTGCGCGCCCTGGCTGAAGGTGACGGTCGGCTCGGCCTGCGGCGTCTCGCGCCCGAGGCCGCGCACCGCGTCCACCCAGATGCCCGCCGCGTTCACCACGCATTTCGCGCGTATCCCGTATGACCGCCCGGTTTCGGCATCCTCGCAGCGCAGCCCGGCCACCTTGCCGCCTTCCCGGATGAAGTCCACGGCGGCGCAATAATTGAGCAGCAGCGCGCCCGCCTGCGCGGCCGTGCGCGCCAATGCGATCGCCATCCGCGCATCGTCGAACTGCCCGTCCCAATATTCGATCCCGCCGCGCAGCCCTTGCGCCCGCAGCGCCGGCTGTCGCGCCAAGGTTGCGCGCGCGTCGAGCCATCGGGTGCGGCCGAGCCCGGCCTTGCCGGCCAAGGCATCGTACAGGACCAGTCCTGTCCCGTAGAACGGCCTCTCGCCCAGGTGATAGGCGGGTACGACAAAAGGCAGCGGCTGGGCCAGGTGCGGGGCGTTGCGCAGAAGGATTTGTCTCTCCCGCAGGGCCTCCCGCACCAGCGGGAAGTTGCCCTGGGCGAGATAGCGCACGCCGCCGTGGATGAGTTTGGTGGCGCGGGAGGACGTGCCCTTGGCGAAGTCGCGGGCCTCGACCAGGGCCACGCGCAAGCCTCGCGTGGCGGCATCCAGCGCGACGCCCAGCCCCGTCGCTCCGCCGCCCACCACGGCGAGGTCGTACTCGACGGGTTCGGCCAGGCGCGACAGCAAGGCGGCCCGGTCGGTGCGCCACGGCGCGCCGCTCCCGCTCAATGCCTCGCCCATGCGCGCGACCGGGCGACGGCTTCGCGCCAGCGCTCGACCTTGGTCCGGCGGACGGTTTCGCTCATGGAGGGCTCGAAGCGGCGGTCCACTTCCCACTGGGCGGAGATTTCGGCGCCGTCGGCCCAGAACCCGGTGGCCAGCCCGGCAAGATAGGCCGCGCCGAGCGCCGTGGTTTCAGTGATGTGGGGGCGCACCACGGGCACGCCCAGGAAGTCCGCCTGCATCTGCATCAGGAGATCGTTGCCGCATGCGCCCCCGTCCACGCGCAGCTCGCGGATGGCAAGGCTGGAATCGCCCATCATCGCGGTCAGCGCGTCGGTGGCCTGCAGCGCGATCGATTCCAGGGCGGCGCGGGCAATGTGGGCTCGCGTCGTGCCGCGCGTCAAGCCGATCAAGGTGCCGCGGGCATAAGCGTCCCAATCGGGCGCGCCCAGCCCGGCAAAGGCCGGCACCAGGTAGACGTCGCCCGAGTCGGACACGCTGGCGGCCAGGGGCTCGATCTCGGGCGCGCTCGAGATCATCTTCAGGCCGTCGCGCAACCACTGGATGGTGGCGCCCGCCATGAAGACCGATGCTTCCAGGCAGTAGGCGGTGCGGGTAGTGGGCTCGGCCGTGGACGGCCCCTGCCAGCCCACCGTGGTCACGAGCTTGTTGCGGCTGGGGATGGCCGCGGTGCCGGTGTTCATCAGCATGAAGCAGCCGGTGCCGTATGTGTTCTTGACCATGCCGGGCGCGAAGCAGGCCTGGCCGAAGGTGGCGGCCTGCTGGTCGCCCGCCACGCCGGCGATGGGCACGGGAGCGCCGAACAGGTCGTGCTCGGTTTCGCCCAGCACGGCGCAGGACGGGACGACGGCGGGCAGCACGCTGGGCGGGATATCGAAGATCTCGAGCAATTCGTCGTCCCATGCCATGCGGTGCACGTCGAAGAGCAGCGTGCGGGAGGCATTGCTGGCGTCGGTGGCGTGGACCCGCCCGTTGGTCAATTTCCAGATCAGCCAGGCATCGACGGTACCGAATGCCAGTTCGCCGTTGCGCGCGCGCTGCCGCGCGCCCGGGACGTTGTCGAGCAGCCACTGCAGCTTGGTGGCGGAGAAATAGGCATCCAGCACCAGGCCGGTCTTGCGCTGGATCAACGCCTCCTTGCCCTCGGCGCGCAACTGGTCGCAACGGTCCGCCGTGCGCCGGTCCTGCCAGACGATGGCGTTGGCCACCGGCCGGCCGGTGATGCGGTCCCACAGCACCGTGGTTTCGCGCTGGTTGGTGATGCCGATGGCAATGGCCGGCGCCCGCGAATAGCCGTTGCCGACCAGGGACGTGGGCGCGCGGGCAAGGCATGCGCGCGCGACCGCCAGCTGCGATTGCCAGATTTCCTCGGGGTCATGCTCGACCCAGCCCGGGCGGGGGAAGAGCTGGGGAAATTCTTTCTGGGCTACGGCGACGATCTGCCCGGCATGGTCGATCAACAAGGCGCGCGAACTGGTGGTGCCCTGGTCTAGCGAGAGGATATAGCGCATGCGTAAGCCCGTAGGAACCTGCGATGACGTGGAGGCACGGCAACGGGACACGCGGGCGGCAGCCTGCGGCCCCGCTCAAGCGTAGCCAGCGGGGAATCCTCGCTTCCATTAGGTGTATCACCCAGGATAGCTGCCCAGTTTCTACTCTGCCGCGGACGGACGCGCAAGCTCCTCCCGCGGTTCGGCGGCGGGCGCGGCGGGCGCGGCGGCCGGGCGGATGAGGGCGGCCCCCAGCACGGCCGCCAGCGTGGCGGCCACGGCCCCCGCCGCGAAGGCGAGCTGGTATCCGCCATTCAGCGCGGCGCGCTCGGCCACGCCACCTGCCAGCAGCGTCCCGGTACGCGCCGCCGCCAGGGCCGCCAGCACCGCCAGGCCGAGTGCGCCGCCCATCATGAAGGAGGTATTGACCACGCCCGAGGCCAGTCCCGCCTCGTCCGGCGCCACGTCGTTCATGGCGGCCAGCAGCATGGGATTGAAAGCGATTCCCGCGCCCACGCCCATCAGCAGCATGCCGGGCAGGACGTCGACCAGGAAGATTCCGTCGACCGGCATGCGGGCGAACAGGGCCAGCCCGGCGGCCGCCAGCAGCAGGCCGCCGCCGAAAGTCAGCATGTAGGCATTCACCACCCAGACCAGCGAGGTCTCGGAAAATCCCAGGTCGTCGCGTATGGACGGCAGCGCGACGTTGACGATGGTGGTATCGAGCACGATCATCAGCACGCCCAGGCAGAGCACCGTCAGCGCCAGCCAACGCCCGCGGGAATCGATGCCGTGGCTCATGGCCGGCTCCGGAAGACGGCGGGACGGAGGAAACAGGCCATGGGGAGCTCCTTGCGGGAAGGGGAAGGCGTTAAATGTGTACAGCGTACACAAAATAACAGACACCGGCGGGCCCCGTCTATCGGCATCTTGCAAAAAAGAAAGGGAAATGAAGCTGACGCGAGCCGGCATCCGCCGCCCCGCAGACCGGCTCGATCGGCGGAACGCCCGAAAAAAGCGGCGCTAGCGTATCACCATGTTGTCCCGATGCATCAGCTCGGGCTCTTCCATGCTGCCCAGCAAGGCCTCGATCTGGCTCGATGGCTGGCGCATGATGCGGCGGGTGGCGCCGGACGAATAGTTGATGAGTCCGCGCGCGAGCTCCTTGCCGGACGCATCCACGCAGGCGACCACGTCGCCACGGTCGAACTCCCCTTCCACCGCGGTCACGCCTATGGGCAGGAGGCTCTTGTTGTCCCGCGTCAACGCAAGCGCCGCGCCGTCGTCGACGGTCACGCGGCCCCGCAGTTGCAGATGGTCGGCAATCCACTGCTTGCGGGCGGACAAGAGCGGCAGAGAAGCGCGCAGTTCGGTGCCGATGCAGGCGCCGCCGGCCAGGCGCACCAGCACGTCGGGTTCGCGGCCGGAAGCGATGACGGTATGGGCGCCGCTGCCGGCCGCACGCTTGGCGGCGAGGATCTTGGTCAGCATGCCGCCCTTGCCGAGGCTGCTGCCGGCGCCGCCCGCCATGGCTTCCAGCGCAGGATCGCCGGCCCGCGCGTGGGCCACGAACTTGGCGTCCGGATGCTTGCGCGGATCGGCGGAGTACAGCCCGGCCTGGTCGGTCAGGATGACCAGGGCGTCCGCTTCGATCAGGTTGGTCACGAGCGCGCCCAGCGTATCGTTGTCGCCGAACTTGATCTCGTCGGTGACCACTGTATCGTTTTCGTTGATGATGGGCACCACGCCCAGGCGCAGCAGCGTGAACAGCGTCGAACGCGCGTTCAGGTAGCGCCGCCGGTTCGACAAGTCGTCATGCGTCAACAGGATTTGCGCGGTTTGCAGCGCATACTGGGCGAAGCTGCTCTCGTAGGCCTGCGCCAGGCCCATCTGGCCCACCGCGGCGGCGGCCTGCAATTCGGGGACCAGCGTGGGCCGCTTTTCCCAGCCCAGGCGCAGCATGCCTTCGGCGATGGCGCCGCTGGATACCAGCACGACTTCTTTATCGAGCGCCCGCAAACGCGCGATCTGCTCGGCCCAGCGCGACAGCGCGCGCCGGTCCAGGCCGCGCCCCTCGTCGGTGACCAGCGAAGAGCCTACTTTGATCACGAGCCGCCGGGCGGCGGCGATCACGGAAGTGGTATTCATCGAACGCCGTGAACGAAGAAGAAAAGGGAAATCGGTAGAACGGAATCGAGGGTCAGTCGCCGTCGCCGTCGCCGTCGCCGCCGCCGTCGCCATCACCGCCACCGGCATCGCCGCCGTCGTCGGTATCCGGCGCGTCATCGGGCGTCGGGGAACCCGCGTCGCCGCCGTCGGCCGGCACTGGCCGCGCGGGCCGGCGGCCCGTGGCCGCAGCCTCGGCCGGCCGCTGCGCCGCGGCAAAGCGCGGATCGTCGGCGAATCCCTGCTCGGCCTCGCGCTGCTCGTCCAGCCAGTTCTGGACGGCCCAGGCCAGTTCCTGGGTTCCGTCCCCGGCCAGGGCGGAGATGCAGAACACCGGGCCTTCCCAGCCGAACTCGAGGCAGAACGCCTCCTTCAATCCTTGCGGATCGTCCACCATGTCGATTTTATTGAGCACCAGCCAGCGCGGCTTCTCGTACAGGGCCGGATCGTAGCGGCGCAGCTCCTCGACGATGGCGCGCGCTTCATGGACGGGGTCGACGGAAGGATCCATGGGCGCCACGTCGACCAGGTGCAGCAGCAGGCGCGTACGGGACAAGTGGCGCAGGAACTGGTGGCCCAGGCCCGCTCCTTCGGACGCCCCTTCGATCAGCCCGGGGATGTCGGCAATGACGAAGCTGCGCTCGGCATCGGTGCGCACCACGCCCAGGTTGGGGTGCAGGGTGGTGAAAGGATAGTCCGCCACCTTGGGCCGCGCATTCGACAGCTTGCGGATCAGCGTGGACTTGCCTGCGTTGGGCATCCCCAGCAGGCCCACGTCGGCCAGCACCTTGAGCTCGAGCCGCAGCTTGCGCTGCTCGCCGGGACGACCGTGCGTGAACTGGCGCGGCGCGCGATTGGTGCTGGACTTGAAATGCAGGTTGCCCAGGCCCCCGTTGCCCCCCGCCGCCAGCACGACCTTCTGGCCGTGGGTGGCGAGGTCGAACAGCAGCTCGTTGGTCTCGGCGTCGTATACCATGGTGCCCACGGGCATGCGCAGCGTGATGTCGCTGCCGCTTGCGCCGTAGCGGTCCGAGCCGCTGCCCTGCTCGCCGTTCTGGGCCCGGTGGATACGGGCATAGCGGTAGTCGATCAGCGTGTTGATGTTGCGGTCGGCCACCGCATACACGCTGCCGCCCCGGCCGCCGTCCCCGCCATCGGGTCCCCCGAAAGGAATGAATTTCTCGCGGCGAAAGCTCGCCACGCCATTGCCGCCTTTACCGGCAATAACCTCGATGGTGGCTTCGTCGACAAACTTCATGCCCCCCCCTACGCGCTGCGCGCGCCCGCCAGGGGACGGTGCGGGTGGACCGGCAAAGCCGGATCCACCGCACCCTGGATCGGGCGGCGGCGGGGTTCCAAAACAGTTGATGAACCGATCGTGCCAGCCTTCATGCTAGCGCGATCATAAAAAAAAAGCCCCCACGCTTGGGGCGCGGCGGCACTGCCCTTCGGCACCAAAGGTCCGGCGGCTCCTGCCTGGCCGGTCCGCCGACGCCCTCCCGGGGAGCGCGTCGGCGCGGGTCTGACGGACAGGGGGTCCGATCAGACCGGATCGATCGAGACGGTCTGCTTGCGCAGGGCGCCTTTCACGCCGAACTGCACGCGACCGTCGACCAGCGCGAACAGGGTGTGGTCCTTGCCCACGCCGACGTTGACGCCGGGATGGAAACGCGTGCCGCGCTGGCGCACGATGATCGAGCCGGCGGGGATCAGTTCACCGCCGAAGGCCTTGACGCCCAGGCGTTTCGCTTCGGAATCGCGGCCGTTCCGGGTGGAACCGCCGCCTTTTTTCTGTGCCATGTTGCACTCCTGCTTGTTCAGTTACCGATTCTTGCCTACGTCCGATAGCCGGCCGAGCCGGCTCGCGATCAGGCGGAGATGGTGCCGATCTGGATTTCGGTGTAGTTTTGACGGTGGCCTTGGCGCTTCTGGTAATGCTTGCGCCGACGCATCTTGAAGATGCGGACCTTGTCGTGGCGACCGTGTGCAAGAACCTTGGCCGTGACCACGGCACCGGACAGAAGCGGCGCGCCGATCTTGATCTGATCGCCTTCGCCCACTGCCAGGACCTGGTCCAGCGTGATTTCCTGCCCGATGTCTGCCGGTATCTGTTCTATCTTGAGTTTTTCGCCAGCGGCAACACGATACTGCTTTCCGCCGGTTTTTATGACCGCGTACATGGGATGACCTCTTAGGTACAAAGAACTACGGATAGGGACGGTTGGATTCCCGCACCGCAAGAAAAACCGCAAACCTGCTCCCGCACTGGGATCGGGCCGCCCAAAAATGGCTGACCCAATAGCCAACCCTGGGGGAACTGAACTTTAAAAAATAACATCAATTGCGGCCATGCGTCAACCCATCCGCCGCGCTTCGCCCAGCCTCGTATAATTCTGTTGCTGCCGGGGAAAGGCGTCTCGCCCGACGCTTCGCACCCGGGTCTTACCCAGAATAATTCGCCGCCGGTCCTCGTATTTCGGCATTTGTCGCACTTCTGGCTGCGGCCAGCCAGTTTACCCACGGATTCCTCTTGAGCCTGCCGACCCTGTTCGCCCCCATCGCCGACGACATGAAGAGCGTCGATGCCGTCATCCGGGCACGACTCGATTCCGACGTCCCGCTCATCCGTACCATTGCCGACTACATCATCGGCGCCGGCGGCAAGCGGATGCGCCCGGCCCTCTTGCTGATGATCGCGCGCGCGCTGGGTTACGAGGGGCAACAGCATCACTTGCTGGCCGCCGTCGTGGAATTCATCCATACCGCCACCCTGCTGCACGACGACGTGGTCGACGAGTCGGCCCTGCGGCGGGGGCGGGCGACCGCCAACGCGGTGTTCGGCAATGCCGCCAGCGTGCTGGTGGGCGATTTCCTGCACTCCCGCTCCTTCCAGATGATGGTCGAGACCGGCTCGGTGCGCGTGATGCAGATCCTGGCCGACGCCACCAACGTCATCGCCGAAGGCGAAGTGCTGCAACTGCTCAACGTGCACGACCCGCTGGTCACCGAGGAACGCTACCTGCAGGTAGTGCGCTACAAGACCGCTCGGCTGTTCGAGGCCTCCGCCCAGCTCGGCGCAGTGCTGGCGGGCGCCACCCCCGAACACGAGGCGGCGGCGGCGGAGTACGGCCGGCGCGCGGGCACCGCCTTCCAGCTCATCGACGACGTGCTGGACTACAGCGGCGACGCCGAGGCCCTGGGCAAGAACCTGGGCGACGACCTTCGCGAAGGCAAGCCGACGCTGCCGCTGATCCGCCTGCTGGACGTGGGCACCCCGGCGCAGCAGGCGCTGGTGCGCACCGCCATCGAGAACGGCGAAGGCGATTTCGTTGCCGTGGCCGCCGCCATCCGGGATTCGGATGCCCTGGATTACACCCGGGCCCGCGCCCGGACGGAAGCGCAGGCGGCCATCGCCGCCATTTCGGCCTATCCCGTTTCCGCTTTCCGCGAATCTCTGCTAGAATTCTGCGCTTTCGCGATCAACAGAGATCGCTGAAAGCAAAAACGGTTTTTCCGCTTGGCGGGTGGCACAACCTCCCGCTTTCGCAGACAAGCCGGACCGACAAGTCGGGGCGTAGCTCAGCCTGGTAGAGTACTGCGTTCGGGACGCAGGAGTCGGAGGTTCGAATCCTCTCGCCCCGACCATTCATCTGGTCGAAAAAAGCCTGTAGCCAGGCACGCAAGCGCACAGTTCAAGCTGTGCGTTTTTGTTTTGGGCACGTCTTTTTTTGGATAGGCTAGCAGGGCCTCTCGCGCCCAATCCCCGCCCGTGCCATGAAAACCTCCCCTTCCCCCGCCTCCGTGGCCCAGCACGCATTCACCGTCGATACCGCCGGCCGCGGCCTCGTCGAGATCACCGAGCCCGTCCGGCGCGTCGCCCGCGCGAGCGGCATGCAGGCCGGCGTGGCGCACGTATTCGCCAGCCATACCAGTTGCTCGCTGCTGATCACCGAAAACGCCGATCCCGACGTACGCGCCGACCTGGAGCGCTACTTCGGCCGCCTGGTGCCCGATGGCGACCCGCTCTACGCGCACGATGCCGAAGGCCCGGACGACATGCCCGCCCACGTGCGGGCGGCCCTGACGGCGGTGAGCGTGGCGGTGCCGCTGACCGGCGCCGATCTGGCGCTGGGGACCTGGCAGGGAATCTATCTGTGGGAGCACCGGCTGCGCCCGCACCGGCGGCGCATCATCGTTACGCTGGTGGGGTGCTGAGCGCCGCAGGCGGCGAACCGCCCGGGACTCATTGCGTGTTGCGTCCGGCCAGACCGTCGGCGTAGCGCTCCCAATTGCGCAGCCGATACGCGAGATCGGCAGGCTTGGCGCCGGCCGGGCCGCCGCCCGTGCAGAAGACGCCGTTGCGCAGCACGTGCTGGACCGTACCGTGAGCCACACCGCGCCATTCGTCGTGCACCGGCCGCTGCCAGCCCGAGTCCGGGCGGTACAAGGCCACGGTGCGCCATTCCCGCGTACCGCACCGGACCGACTCGTACGAGATGTTCTCCGCCCCCATGTCGCTCACCGCGCGCAGGGTATAGCGCACGATGAGGCCGGGCGCGATCTCGATGGAGCGCGGGTCCACGCCGAAGCGGAAATGCTCGGTGCGGGCCAGGGGTTCGATGGGCAGGACGTCCTTCTCGGTAGGGACCGGCGGCAGCTTGGACTTCAGCGCATCCCATCCGGCATCCGGCAGGTTGCGCTGGGCATCGATGTCGTCCAACAGATAGTTGCCTTCGCCGCGAGGCTGGCTGCCGCAGGCGGCAAGAACCACGGCCAGGCATCCCGCCCCGATCCAGGCCGCCGCCCGGCTTGCGGACCGCGCCACGCGCCGCCCGCCGAAATCACTATGCATAATCCTCTTCCACTACGTGTCGCAACTTCCACGATACCCGAACCGCGCGCAGGGCGGGTCACCCCTCCTGAACTTCCCCGGGAAGCGCCGGCTGCGGCTCGGCCTGGCCGCGCCGGTGCGAGCCGACGTGCTGGCGCAGATAGCGGGTTTCGTGGCTGCGGCGAAACAGGACCACCGCCAGCTCGTTCAAGGCAAGCGTGTAGACGTCGCGCTTGAACTCGATCACGGACTCCAGGGGCACCCAGTAGGAGCTCCAGCGCCACGCGTCGAATTCAGGATGCGAGGACGCGCGCAGGCAGACATCGCAGTCGCGACCCAGCATACGAAGCAGGAACCAGATCTGCTTCTGCCCTTTGTAATGCCCGCGCCATTCCCGCCTGACGAAGTGTTCGGGCACGTTATAGCGCAACCAGTCGCGTGTTCGACCCAATATGCGGACATGCTCGGGCCGCAGGCCCACTTCTTCATGGAGTTCGCGGAACATCGCCTGGACGGGGCTTTCGCCGTGCTTGATGCCGCCCTGCGGGAACTGCCAGGAATGTTCGTTGACGCGCTTACCCCAGAAGACCTCGTTCTTCTGGTTGACGAGGATGATGCCGACGTTGGGACGGTAACCTTCACGATCCAGCATGAGCCACCCCAGCGATTCTCATACAATTGAGTCGATTATAGGCCCAGGGGGCCAAACCCGTACCCATCCACGTGAGCAACGCAATGCGCGCATCGCAGTTCCATATCGGCACCCTCAAGGAAGCACCGTCCGACGCCGAAATCGTCAGCCATCAACTCATGACCCGCGCGGGCATGATCCGCAAGCTGGCGGGCGGCATTTATACCTACATGCCTATCGGCCTGCGCGTGATCCGCAAAGTCGAGACCATCATCCGCGAGGAAATGAACCGGGCCGGCGCGCTCGAACTGCTGATGCCGGTGGTCCAGCCGGCCGAGCTGTGGATGGAGTCCGGCCGCTGGGAACAGTACGGGCCCGAACTGCTGCGCATCAAGGACCGCCACGGCCGCGACTTCGTGCTGCAGCCCACCTCGGAAGAAGTCATCACCGACATCGCCCGCAACGAGATCCACAGCTGGCGCCAGCTGCCCAAGAACTTCTACCACATCCAGACCAAGTTCCGCGACGAGCGCCGGCCGCGCTTCGGCGTCATGCGGGGCCGCGAGTTCACGATGAAGGACGCCTACTCCTTCGACCGCGACGAGGCCGGCGCCCAGAAGAGCTATGACGCGATGTACGACGCGTACATGAGGATTTTCACCCGCATGGGGCTGGCCTTCCGCGCCGTGGCGGCCGACACCGGCTCGATCGGCGGCTCGCGCAGCCACGAGTTCCAGGTGATCGCCGATACCGGCGAAGACCTCATCGTCTATAACCCCGCCACCCAATATGCCGCCAACATCGAGCTGGCCGAGGCCCCCTGCCTGATCGCCGAGCGCGGCGCCGCCGGGCAGCCGCTGCAGAAGGTCCCCACGCCTGGCGCGACCAAGTGCGAGGCCGTGGCCGAGCTGCTGGGACTGCCGCTCGAGCGCCACGTCAAGTCGGTGGTGCTCGCCGCCGAACCGGAAGAAGCCGGCCGGCCGGCCGAGATCTGGCTCCTGCTGCTGCGCGCCGATCACGAGCTGAACGAGATCAAGGCCGGCAAGATCGCCGGCCTGGATCGCGGCTACCGCTTCGCCACCGATGCCGAGATCGTCGAGCACTTCGGGTGCGTGCCGGGTTTCATCGGCCCCGTCGGCACCGCCAGGCCGGTCAAGGTCGTGGCCGACCGCACGGTCGCCAACATGCACGATTTCGTCACCGGCGCCAACCAGGCCGACCATCACTACACCGGCGTCAACTGGGGACGCGACCTGCCCGAGCCGGACCTCGTGGCCGACCTGCGCAACGTCGTCGAAGGCGACCCGGCCCCCGACGGCACCGGCACCCTGGCGATCCAGCGCGGCATCGAGGTGGGCCACGTGTTCTTCCTCGGCGCCAAGTACTCGGAAGCCTTGAAGGCGACCTACCTGGACGAGACCGGCAAGCCGGCCCTGCTGCAAATGGGCTGCTATGGCATAGGCGTCACGCGCCTGCTGGGCGCGGCCATCGAGCAGCACCACGATGCCCGCGGCATCCGCTGGCCCCGCGCGCTGGCCCCCTTCGAAGTGGTGGTCTGCCCGGTCGGCTGGGGCAAGAGCGAGGCGGTGCGCGAAGCGGCCACCAAGCTCTACGAGGGACTGAAGGAAGCGGGCGTGGACGCGATCCTGGACGACCGCGACGAGCGCCCGGGCGTGATGTTCGCCGACTGGGAACTGATAGGCGTGCCGGTGCGGGTGACCGTGGGCGATCGCGGCCTGAAGGACGGACAGATCGAGATCCAGGGCCGCGGCGACGAAGCGGCCGCCAAGGTGGCGGTTGCCGAGGGACTGGCCGCCACGCTGGCCAAGCTGGAACAGGCGAACTGAGCCGCCGGCCGGGCCGCGCCCGGCCGCCCTACTCCAGCCGGATGTTGCGCGCCTTGATGATCTCGGCCCACTTGCGGCGCTCGCTGGCGATGAACTCGCCGAACCGGGCGCGCGACATCGGCGGCGACACCATGCCGGACTCCCGCAGATAGCGCTGCACGGGCTCCGCCTGCAAGGCCTCGGCTACGTCCCTGTGGATCTTGTCCTTCACGGCCTCGGGCGTGGCGGCCGGCGCGAAGAACCCGAACCAGCTTCCCGATACCACGCCCGGCACGCCCGCGTCGGCCACCGAGGGTACTTCCGGCGCATCGGGCATGCGTTCGTCGGCGGCTACCGCCAGGGCCCGCAGCTTGCCCTGCCTTGCCAGCGCCAGCGAGGCCGGGAAATGGAACATCGCATTCACGTGCCCGGCCAGCAGGTCGGCCAGGGCCGGGCCGGCTCCCTTATAGGGGACGTGCAGCATGGAAATGCCTGCACGGGCGGCGAACAGCTCGGCCGTCAGGTGCGGGCTGGATCCGTTGCCTGTCGAGGCGAACCGCACGGCGCCGGGATGCGCCTTGGCGTGGGCCACCAGCTCCCCCACTGTCCTGGCCGGCACGCCGGGATGGACGTACAGGACGTTGGGCGCGGTGCCGCCCATGGCCACCGGCGCAAGGGCATCGGCCTCGTATGGCAGGGACTTCATCAGGATCTGGTTGGTCACGAACCCCGTGCTGGTAAACAGCAGCGTATGTCCGTCGGGCTGGTCCCTGGCCACCTGCGCGGTGCCGATGGTGGTGCCGCCTCCGCCCCGGTTCTCCACCACCACGCTCTGCTTCCACTTCTGGCTCAGCTCGGCAGCCAGCTGCCTGACCAGCCCATCGGTCAGTCCGCCGGGAGGAAAGGGCACGATGACCTGCACGGTCCTGGAGGGGTAGTCCTGGGCCGCGGCCGGAACCGCGCATAGGGCGGCGGCTCCCGCGCATACGGCCGCCAGCCCGCGCGCGATCGCCGCCGGCGACGAAAGCTCGCCGGTCAAGCCTGTCATTCTGGAGTCTCCTCGATGGATGGTTCCACTCGTCACCGCATGGACGAGTCTCGGCCAACTAATTGCCAAAGTCAACTATATAGTTGATCTTATCTACAACATGGCCATCCATCGGGGTCAGCGGCCGGCATCGCCGCCGGTGTCCTGGACCACCACCCATTTCACGATTTCGGCCGCCACGGCATCGCTGGCCTGGCCGAAAGCCGTGACCACCGCGGGCACCTCCACCCCTTCCGCGGGCAGGGCTGCCTCGAAGCTGCGCGAAGCCAGCACGCGCCGCGTCGAGGGCGAGATCAGCCGGGCATTGACTCCGACCACCGCATACGGGGCCGAGCCGCGATATTCGCTCTGGAACGCGCGCAGGTCGGTATCCAGCTCCAGATCGGCACGGACATTGCTGTCGGATGTGGTCACGGACGCCATCCGTCCGTCCGCCCGGAAAGCGGCGGCAAGCTTGTCGCGCACGAGGGCCGGCGGCACGTCGGTCCAGCGCGCGCCGCCATAGTTGCTGACCTGGTCGCCCTCGACGATGACGGCGATGCGCGCGCTTTCCAGTACGGCACTGGCATGCGGCATCCGGATCCGCAGCGACTTGCCGGTGTCCGCGCCGGTCCCGGCCTGCGCCGCGGCCAGGGACGTCGGCAGCCGGTAGACGGTCACGATCTTCTGTTCCGGCAGCAGCGAGCACGATGCCGCCAGCGCCAGGACGCACGCCCCCGCGCCTCGCAGGAAAAGACCCGTCATCGTCATGGGGTGAACTCCTTGGGTTGCTCGCGGCCCAGCAGGTAATTGGCCGGGTTGTCCTCCAGGCGCCGCGTAATGCTTCTAAGGGATGCCAGCGTGGCCTGCATTTCCCGCAGAGCCCCGCCCAGTTCGTTCAGGCTTTGCGCGCCGTTGCCCAGCGCGCCGCGGTTTTCCTGCACCAGCTGGTCGATGCTGTCGCTGGCCCGGGCCAGCGACGCCATGGCCTGCTGGGCGCTTGCCATGGTCTGCTTGCCCTGCCCGCCGACCAGCTCGTCGGCATGCCGCATCAACGACGAGGCCTGCTCCAGGGCGACCGACGTCTGCTTGCCCACCTCGGACAACTGCGCCGACAGCCGGCCGAAATCCTCCCGCTGGGCGGCCAGGGCGCCGGTGGTCTCCTCCAGGTTGTGCAGGATGCGCGTCAACTGGTCCGCGTTCTCGACCGACATCATGCGCCGGGCGCTGATGACCAGTTCGTTGATGTTCAGCATCAGGTCCTCGCCGCCCGCGAGCAATTGGGTGAAGGGCGACGGCGCGGCGACGATCACCGGTACGTCGTCGCCGTTGCCGCGCAGGGGCGGGCTCTGCGGAGTGCCGCTGCTCAGCTGGATCACCGCGGTACCGGTCACGCCGGTCAGCCGCAGCCGGGCCACGGTATCTTCCTTGATGGGCACGTCGCCGGCGATGCGTATGCGCGCCACGACCTTGCGCGGATCGACGGGATCGAGCCGCAGCCGCGCCACGTCGCCCACCTTGATGCCGCTGTACATGACCGCGCTGCCTTCGGACAGGCCGTTGACGGCCTCGTTGAAGACGACGTCGAATTGCGCCACGCTGGCGTTCGAATGCGTCTTGGCCAGCCAGAGCCCGAACAGCAGCGCTCCCGTCACGGCAATGACGAGGAACAGGCCGATCACGACATGATGCGCACGGGTTTCCATCTACGTCTCCTTGCGCAGCACCCGGGCCGCGCCTGCGGCCGCCCGTCCGCGCGGCCCCTGGAAATACTCTTGCACCCACGGGTCGTCGACCCGCTCCACCACTTCCAGCTTGTCGACGACGAGCACCTTGCGCTGCGACAGCACCGCCACCCGGTCGCAAATGGCGTACAAGGTGTCCAGATCGTGGGTCACGAGAAAAACGGTCAAGCCCAGCGCGTCGCGCAGGGTACGGATCAGGTTGTCGAAGGCGGCCGCGCCGATGGGATCGAGCCCGGCGGTCGGCTCGTCCAGGAACAGCAGGTCCGGATCCAGCGCCAGCGACCGTGCCAGGGCGGCGCGCTTGACCATGCCGCCCGACAGCGCGGCCGGCGCCTTGTCGCCCGCGTCGACCGGCAGGCCGGCCAGCGCAAGCTTGAGCAGCGCCAGGCGCTCGGCCTCGGGCCGCGCCAACCCGGCATGCTCGATCAGCGGCAAGGCGACGTTCTCGGTCACGCTTAGCGACGAAAACAGCGCCCCGCGCTGGAACAGCACGCCCATGCGGCGCTCCAGCCGGGACCGGTCCGCCGGGGGCAAGCCGCCCAGCTCCTGCCCGAACACGGTCACCCTGCCCGCGGTCGGCCGGCGCAATCCGACGATGGAGCGCAGCAGCACCGACTTGCCCGACCCCGAGCCGCCCACCACGCCAAGGATTTCCCCGCGGCGGATGTCCAGGTCGAGGCCGTCGTGCACGACCTGGGCCCCGAACCGGTTGACCAGGCCGCGCACCTGCACGATGGGTTCGACCGCGGTCACCATCCCATCTCCATGAAGAACAACGCCGCCAGGGCATCGATCAGGATCACCATGAAGATGGCCTGCACCACGCTGGAGGTGGTGTGCTCGCCCACCGATTGCGCGCTGCCGCTGACCTTGAAGCCCTCCAGGCAGCCGATGACGGCGATGACGAAGGCCAGGACCGGCGCCTTCACCATGCCCACGTAGAAGTGCCGCACATCCAGGCTTTCGCGCAAGGTGGACAGGAACAGCGACGGCGGGATGTCCAGGCTCCATGCGCACACGACCATCCCGCCGGCGATGCCGGTCAGCATGGACATGAACGTCAGCGCCGGCAGCGAGACCAGCATGGCGAGGACCCGGGGCAGCACCAGCATGTTGATGGGATCCAGCCCCAGCGCCCGGATGGCGTCGATTTCCTCGTTGGCCTTCATGGAGCCGATCTGCGCGGTGAAGGCGCTGGCGGTGCGGCCGGCCATCAGGATGGCGGTCAGCAGTACGGCGAATTCGCGCAGGAAGGCAAATCCGACGAGGTTGATCGTATAGAGGGTGGCGCCGAAATCCCGCAGCACGGTGGCGCCGAGGAAGGCCACGACGGCGCCTACCAGGAAGGTGAGCAGCGCCACGATGGGCACGGCGTTGAGCCCGATCTGTTCGATCTGGGCAATCGTGGCGGTGACGCGCCAGGAGCTGGGGCGGAACAGCGAGCGGAGCAGGGTTTCCAGTGTGAGCCCGATGAAGCCGCACAGGCCCACGCCATGCTTCCAGAAAACCTCCGCTGCCCAGCCTATGCGCCCGAGCAATTCGGCCGCCGGCGACGGCCGCGCGGGCGGCCGGGCCTCCTGGACGGCGGCCTGTGCCTGGATGATGGTGGCCAGCAGGGCGCGGCGCGATTCGTCCAGGGCCGGCCCGGCAGCGATCAGCGCCGGCAACCGTTCGGCGCCGAGCAGATCGACCAGCAGCGCGGCGCCCGCGGTATCGAGCGCCCCCAGCTTGCTCAGGTCGACCGCGCGAACCTGCGCGCCGGCGGGGAATCGCCCGGCCTCGCGCCGCAGCGCCTCGAACCCGGCGAGCGTCCAATCGCCCTCGACCGAAAGGCGGCCGGCGCCGGAGGCGGGGTCCCATATCAGACGTCCGGGCTGCGGGGCTGCGCTCATCGCTCCTGGGTACTGGACGAGGAAAGCGGGATTGTCCGCGCTTTACTTGAATCCGGGCAAGCCTTTCATGCCCTTGAGCGCCTTCATGCCTCCCATGGCGCGCATCATCTTGGCCATGCCGCCCTTTTTCATCTGCTTCATCATGGCCTGCATCTGTTCGAACTGGGACAGCATGCGGTTGACCTCCTGCACTTGCACGCCGGCGCCGGCGGCGATGCGGCGCTTGCGCGAAGCCTTGATGAGCTCGGGCTTTGCGCGCTCGAGCTCGGTCATGGAGTTCAGGATGCCTTCCATGCGGCGGATCTGCTTGCCGGCCTGCTTGCTGTCGACCTGCGAGGCCGCCTGGGCGAATTGCGCCGGCAGCTTTTCGAGCAGCGAGCCCATGTCGCCCAGGTTCTTCATCTGCGCGATCTGCGCGCGGAAATCGTTCAAGTCGAACTTGTCGCCCGACTTGAGCTTGGCGGCCAGCTTCTGCGCCTCGTCGACGTCGATGGCGCGCTGGGCTTCTTCCACCAGCGACAGGATGTCGCCCATGCCCAGGACCCGCTGCGCCATGCGCTCGGGATGGAAAGGTTCCAGGCCGGTGAGTTTTTCGGATACGCCGACGAACTTGAGCGGCTTGCCGGTCACGTGGCGCACCGACAGCGCCGCGCCGCCGCGCGCATCGCCGTCGAGCTTGGTCAGGACCACGCCGGTCAGGGGCAGCGCGTCGTTGAAGGCCTTGGCGACGTTGACCGCGTCCTGCCCCAGCATCGCATCGACCACGAACAGCGTCTCGATGGGATCGAGCAGGGCGTGCAGGGCGCGGATCTCGTTCATCAGCGCTTCGTCGATGCCCAGGCGCCCCGCGGTGTCGACGATCAGGACGTCGTAGTGATGGCGGCGGGCATGGTCGAGCGCGTTGCGGGCGATGGCCTCGGGCGTCTGGTCGGTGGACGAGGGCAGGAAATCGACCCCGGCCTGGGCCGCCACGGTCTTCAATTGCTCGATGGCGGCCGGGCGATAGACGTCGGCGCTGACCACGAGGACCTTCTTCTTGCCGGTCTTGCGCCCGTTCTGCATATGGCCGCCCTCGGCCAGCCAGCGCGCCAGCTTGCCGGTGGTGGTGGTCTTGCCAGAGCCCTGCAGGCCGGCCATCAGGATGACGGCCGGCGGCTGCTGGGCGAGCGAGAGCTCGCTCGCGTGGGGGCCGAGGTCGCCGCCCATCAGCGAGGTCAATTCCTTGTGGACGACGCCCACCAGCGCCTGGCCCGGCGTCAGGCTGCCCGTGACGTCCTCGCCCAGCGCCTTTTCCTTGACCCGCGCGATGAACTCGCGCACGACCGGCAGCGAGACGTCCGCCTCGAGCAGGGCCAGGCGCACTTCGCGCAGCATTTCCTGCGTGTTCGCCTCGGTCAGCCGGGCCTCCCCCTTCAGGGTTTTGACGACGCGGGACAGCCGGGCGGTAAGGTTATCGAGCATGAATGGGATTCGCTTACACTTCCATATGGATATGGGAATTGTATTGCACGCACTGGCCGCGGCCGGTTACGCCTTGTTGACGGTGCTCGCATGGCGGGCCGTCTCGTTGCACCCCGAAGCCCGGACCGGCCCCGCCGAACGCCTGGGGCTGGCGCTGGTGCTGATCGTGCACGGCCTCGCGGTCCAGCAGGCGATGCTGGGCGACGGCAACCTGAAGCTCGGCTTCGCGCTCGGAATCTCGGCCGCGCTGTGGCTGGGCCTGGTCGTGTTCTGGGCCGAGAGCCTGTGGGTGGCGATCGACGGCCTGCGCCTGTGGCTGATGCCGCTGGCCATGGTCGGCACGCTGCTGGTGGTCGTCTTCCCCGAAGGGCGCATCATCGCCCATGCCGACAGCGGCTGGCTGCGGGTGCACCTGGCCATTGCCCTGGCGGCCTACAGCATGATCACCATCGCCGCCCTGCATGCGCTGTTGATGGCCTCCGCCGACCGCCGGCTGCATGACATCTCCGCCAGCAACCCGCCCCAGCCCCGCCATTCGGCGCGGGTCTACGCGCGCCTGTTCGAAGCCGTGCCGCCGCTGCTGGTGCTCGAGCGCCTGCTGTTTCGCCTGATCTGGGTTGGCTTCGTGCTGCTGACGCTGGCCGTCGTCACCGGCATCGTCATCTCCGAATCGCTGTCCGGCACCGCCCTGCCCCTCGACCACAAGACCGTCTTCACGCTGCTGTCATGGATGACGTTCGGAATGCTGCTGCTCGGCCGGCAGATCTGGGGCTGGCGCGGCCGCATCGCGCTGCGCTGGACGCTCGTCGGCTTCGCCTTCCTGCTGCTGGCCTATACCGGCACCCGGTTCGTCCTTGAATTCATCTTGAGGAAGTGACCTTTCCGCCCATGGGCAAGCTTCTTTTCTGGGTTTTCGTCATCGTCGTCGCGCTGCTGGTGGCCCGCATCGCGGCACGCAGCGCCGTCAAGGGCCATCGCCGCCAGGCCCGGCGTACCGACGCCACGCGATTTCCCGCCGACGGCATGGTCCGCTGCGCGCACTGCGGCATCCACCTGCCCCCGTCCGAGGCGGTCCGGCGCAAAGGCTACAACTACTGCACCCTGGCCCACTCGCTCAAGGGACCACGCCCGTGAGCCCGCTCGACACGCCGGCCCGCCTCGACCGGCGCGGCTGGCTCGACCACCCGGCCGTCCGCATCGTGCCGTCGCCCAACGTCGACGAACGGCCGGCCGGAACCGAGGTTTCGCTGCTGGTCCTGCACAACATCAGCCTGCCGCCGGGGGAATTCGGCGGCCCCCACGTCGAGGCCCTGTTCACCAACACCCTCGATTGCGACGCCCATCCCTGGTTCGATTGCCTGCGCGGCCTCAAGGTCTCGGCCCATTTCCTCATCGACCGGACCGGCGCCATCGTCCAGTTCGCCAGCACCGAGCAGCGGGCCTGGCATGCCGGGGTGTCCTGCCACGCCGGCCGGGAACGCTGCAACGACTTCTCCATCGGCGTCGAACTCGAAGGCTGCGACACCCGGCCTTTCACCGACGCGCAGTACCGGTCGCTCGCCTGGCTCACCCCCGCCCTGCGCGACCGCTATCCGCTGGATGCCGTCCGCGGCCACGAACACATCGCCCCCGGCCGCAAGACCGACCCGGGCCCCGCCTTCGACTGGCCGCGCTACGGTAGGGAAGCCGGATGGAGCGGACGAGCCCTGCCGTCCTAGCCCCCACCATGGCAGACACCCATCGCCTGTAGAATCACGCCCTCGCGCAAAAGCCAGGCAGCGCTGTTTCACGCGCTGCAAATGCCGCATTTCACGAGCGATTCTTGCGCCTTTCCGCGTGAAACACGCGCCATTGCTCGCTGTCTAAAAATTAGTGTCCTATTTACCTATGCGAGCGCCGGATTCTCTCTCACAGCAACATTTTGACACTTGCCGTAAAATTCGCACCCCCCTAGAATTAGTGCCTCGCCGGTCACACACCACTAGATGTAGTGCCGTGCCGCAAGGGAGGGGAAAACATGGCTTATCCATACCAGCCCGGACGTGCGGCGGCCGCTGCCGCCTCGCACTTCGTCGTTAGGCCCCAAGTCGCGCTCCGGCGCGGCCTGACGCCCTTGTAGTCCCGAATTTTTAGTCCGCATCAAATCCCAGAACACCCGAGTACCGGCGCGGCTCCATCCCGCGCCTTCATGCATCCAGGAGGCCTTATGCAACTCTCGACTCCCTCGGCCCAACCGAACGCTGCGCCGCTCGCTTCCAAGCCCGCACCGCTCGAGGCCGAACAAACCGCGTACTCCGACTACAAGGTCATCCGGCGCAACGGCGCCGTGGTCGGATTCGAGCCCGGCAAGATCTCGATCGCGCTGACCAAGGCCTTCCTGGCCGTCAACGGCGGCCAGGGCGCAGCGTCCGCGCGCGTGCGCGAACTGGTCGAGACCCTCACCAAGCAAGTCGTGCACGCGCTGATCCGGCGCCAGCCCAGCGGCGGCACCGTGCATATCGAAGACATCCAGGACCAGGTGGAACTGGCGCTGATGCGCTCCGGCGAGCATGACGTCGCGCGCGCCTATGTGCTGTACCGGGAAAAACGCGCCCAGCAGCGCGCCCTGATGCATACCGAACCCGACCAGCCCGTGCTGCACGCCACCGAGAACGGCCTGCGCATCCCGCTGGACCCGCAGCACCTGCAGGCCATCATCCAGGCCGCGTGCACGGGCCTGGAAGAATTCGTGTCCGCCGAAGGCATCTTCGCGGAAACCGTCAAGAACCTGTACGACGGCGTCTCCACCGACGAGATCTTCAAGTCCGCCATTCTCGCCGCCCGCTCCCAGCTGGAGAAGGATCCGGCCTACAGCACCGTCACGGCACGTCTCTTGCTGCACACCATCCGCAAGGAAGTGTTGGGCGAGGAGGTCGAACAGGACGCCATGGCAACCCGCTATGCGGATTATTTCCCGCAGTTCATCGCGCGCGGCATCGAAGGCGGCCTGCTCGATCCCAAGCTGGCCACCTTCGACCTGGCCCGCCTGGGCGCGGCGCTGGACCACACCCGCGACCTGCAATTCACCTACCTTGGCCTGCAGACCCTCTACGACCGCTACTTCCTGCACATCAAGGGCACGCGCATCGAACTGCCGCAAGCCTTCTTCATGCGCGTCGCCATGGGCCTGGCCATCGAGGAAAAGGAGCGCGAGGCCCGCGCCATCGAGTTCTACCGGATCCTGTCGTCGTTCGACTTCATGAGCTCGACGCCGACCCTTTTCAACTCGGGTACCCTGCACTCGCAGCTGTCGTCGTGCTACCTGACCACGGTGGCCGACAGCCTGGAAAGCATCTACGACGCCATCAAGGAAAACGCCCTGCTGGCCAAGTATGCCGGCGGCCTCGGCAACGACTGGACCCCGGTGCGGGCGCTGCGCAGCCACATCAAGGGCACCAACGGCGAAAGCCAGGGCGTCGTTCCCTTCCTGAAGGTGGTCAACGACACCGCGGTGGCGGTCAACCAGGGCGGCAAGCGCAAGGGTGCCGTCTGCACGTACCTGGAAACCTGGCACCTGGACATCGAGGAATTCCTCGAGCTGCGCAAGAACACCGGCGACGAGCGCCGCCGCACCCACGACATGAACACGGCCAACTGGATTCCCGACCTGTTCATGAAGCGGGTCATGGACAACGCCGAATGGACCCTGTTCTCGCCCTCCGACTGCCCGGACCTGCACGACAAGGTCGGCAAGGAATTCGAGAAGGCCTACCTGGGCTACGAGGCCAAGGTCGCCAGCGGCGAACTGAAGCTGTTCAAGAAGATCCCGGCCGTCACCCTGTGGCGCAAGATGCTGTCGATGCTGTTCGAGACCGGCCATCCGTGGATCACGTTCAAGGATCCGTGCAACATCCGCTCGCCCCAGCAGCACGTCGGCGTCGTCCACAGCTCCAACCTGTGCACCGAGATCACGCTCAACACCAACGAGTCGGAAATCGCGGTCTGCAACCTGGGCTCGGTCAACCTGGTCGCCCACCTGAAGACCAACGCCGACGGCACCGTCGAACTCGACCACGAGAAGCTCCGCCGCACCATTCGCGTGGCCATGCGCATGCTCGACAACGTGATCGACATCAACTATTACGCGGTCGACAAGGCGCGCAACTCCAACCTGCGCCACCGCCCGGTCGGCATGGGCATCATGGGTTTCCAGGACGCGCTGCACATCATGCGCGTGCCCTACGCCTCTGACGCCGCCATCGAATTCGCCGACCGCTCGATGGAAGCGGTGTGCTACTACGCCTACCTCGCCTCGACCGAACTGGCCGAGGAACGCGGCCGCTACTCGTCGTTCGAAGGCTCGCTGTGGGACCGCGGCATTCTTCCGCAGGACTCCATCAAGCTGCTGCGCGAAGAGCGCGGCGGCTACGTCGACGTCGACGAAAGCGCGTCCATGGACTGGAATGCGTTGCGTGAGCGCATCAAACTGCACGGCATGCGCAATTCCAATTGCATCGCTATTGCCCCGACGGCAACGATTTCCAATATCATTGGTGTATCTGCGTGCATTGAACCGACTTATCAGAACTTGTACGTCAAATCGAATCTCTCCGGCGAATTCACGATCGTCAACGATTACTTGGTTCGTGATCTCAAGAAGCTCGGGCTGTGGGACGAGGTGATGATCGCAGACTTGAAGTACTTCGACGGCAGTCTCGCCAAGATCGACCGGGTGCCTCCCGAGCTGCGCAAACTGTACGCGACGGCCTTCGAGGTGGAACCCCGCTGGCTCGTCGAGTGCGCGGCGCGGCGCCAGAAATGGATCGACCAGTCGCAATCGCTCAATATCTATATGGCGGGCGCGTCGGGCAAGAAACTCGATGACACGTACAAGCTGGCCTGGCAGCGCGGCCTGAAGACCACGTACTACCTGCGCACCCTGGGTGCGACGAGCGCTGAAAAGTCGACCGGACGCGGCGGCGAATTGAACGCCGTGCCCATGGCGTCGTCCAATGCGGGCGTGTCCGCGGCGGGCACCAATCTTCCGGAACCGGAAATCGTCGGGGCGGTGTGCACCATGAAGCCGGGTGATCCTGGCTTCGAAGAGTGCGAAGCCTGCCAATAACCCCCCGCTGAACACCGGAGTCGATCTATGCTGTCTTGGGACGAAGAAGTATCCGCCAACACTGCCCCGCCGGCCCCCCAGCCGGCCGGGGCTGCCGCGCCGCGCCAGTCGGGCGGCGCATTCGACGAGGTCGCGCTGGCCTCGGGCGCCGCTGCGCCCGCCGGCGCCGCCTCCTCGCGCCGCGTCAACATCGCCGACAAACGCATCATCAATGGCCAGACGGACGTCAACCAGCTGGTCCCGTTCAAGTACAAGTGGGCCTGGGAGAAATACCTGGCCACCTGCGCCAACCACTGGATGCCGCAGGAAATCAACATGTCGCGCGACATCGCGCTGTGGAAGAACCCCAACGGCCTCACCGAGGACGAGCGCCGCATCGTCAAGCGCAACCTGGGATTCTTCGTCACGGCCGACTCGCTGGCGGCCAACAACATCGTGCTGGGCACGTATCGCCACATCACCGCCCCGGAGTGCCGGCAGTTCCTGCTGCGCCAGGCCTTCGAGGAGGCGATCCACACCCACGCCTATCAATACATCGTCGAAAGCCTGGACCTGGACGAGTCGGAAATCTTCAACGCCTACAACGAAGTTCCGTCTATCCGCGCCAAGGATGAATTCCTGATCCCCTTCATCGACGCCATCGCCGACCCGGACTTCAAGACGGGTACGCCGGAGGCCGACCAGAAACTGCTCAAGTCGCTGATCGTCTTCGCATGCCTGATGGAAGGCCTGTTCTTCTACGTCGGCTTCACCCAGATCCTGGCGCTGGGCCGGCAGAACAAGATGACCGGCGCCGCCGAGCAGTACATGTACATCCTGCGGGACGAGTCCATGCACTGCAATTTCGGCATCGATCTCATCAACACGATCAAGCTCGAAAATCCGCACCTCTGGACGCCGGAATTCCGCGAAGAGGTTCGCGGCCTCTTCCGCAAAGCGGTCGAACTCGAATACGCTTACGCCGAAGACACCATGCCGCGTGGCGTGCTGGGCCTGAATGCGCCGATGTTCAAGTCGTACCTGCGCTTCATCGCCAACCGCCGCTGCCAGCAGATCGGTATCGAGCCGCTGTTCCCGCAGGAAGAGAACCCCTTCCCGTGGATGGCGGAAATGATTGACTTGAAGAAAGAACGCAACTTCTTTGAAACGCGTGTGATCGAATACCAGACCGGCGGAGCGCTGAGCTGGGACTAGAACGCACGTAAACAGGATCAGGCGCCTTCGGGCGCCCGGCAGGGCCCGGATGATGTTCAGACGCGGGCGCGTGGGGCAGGAGCCCCCGCCCAGCGCACCATCCGGCCCCTGCGCATGCTGCTTTGTCGAACACAAGGCGGCGGCGGCCGGGCAAACGGAGACGTCATCCGGCAGGCGGGAAACCGCTTGCCAAGTCATTCGACATGGGTCGCACCGGTTGCGGGTTATGTCGAATGGCTGTGTGCAGCATTCATTAGCGCAAACTGATTCCGCTGTTGAGGCAGTTGTTCATCAGTAGGGCTTGCGCCGATGAATAGCCCGTGAGGATGGTCCGAGCGGGTTCGTGTTCTGGGTCCCTGAACGTCTCGTAAAGGAGCAGACCATGGCGACAGCCAAGAAGGCCGCGAAGAAGGCGGCAGCCAAGAAAGCCCCGGCCAAGAAGGCCCCGGCCAAAAAGGCGGCAGTGAAGAAGGTAGCGGCGAAGAAGGCTCCGGCCAAGAAAGCCGCAGTGAAGAAGACTGCAGCCAAGAAGGCCCCGGCCAAGAAAGCCGCAGTGAAGAAGACCGCTGCCAAGAAGGCTCCGGCCAAGAAAGCCGCGGTGAAGAAAACCGCTGCCAAGAAGGCTCCGGCCAAGAAAGCCGCGGTGAAGAAGACTGCTGCCAAGAAGGCCCCGGCCAAAAAGGCTGCGGTGAAGAAGACCGCTGCCAAGAAGGCTCCGGCCAAGAAGGCTGCGGCCAAGAAGCCCGCCGCCAAAAAGGCTTCTGCCAAGAAGCCTGCTGCCAAGAAGCCTGCCCCTGCGCCGTCCACCGCGGCAGCGCCGGGCGCAAAAACGGCCCTCAATCCCGCAGCAGCTTGGCCTTTCCCTACGGGCAGCCGTCCGTAAGCGATCAATCGGAGCGCCTTGCGCTCTGATTCGGCCCCGCCCACGCGCAAGCTTGGGCGGGGTTTTTATTTCCCCGAGGAAGCCCACCCCCTGGCGGCCTTTGGCCGCTCCCCCACAAGGGGGCGGCGCTGGCGGACCGGCAAAGCCGGATCCGCATCGCCCCCGGGGGCGCCCGTAAGGGCGTAGGGGGGGACTGTACTATACAATCAGAGCCCCCCATTCCGCCTGCGGGACAGGCGCCAACCGGAGCTTCCATGTTCGGCGACATTGCCCGATTCCTGCTCAATATCGTCTTCACGCTGTACGGCGCAGTGCTGCTGCTGCGGCTGTGGCTGCAGTTCGTCCGGCTGCCGCCGTACAACCCTGTTTCGCGCACGGTGTTCCAGGTTACCGACTGGATCGTGATTCCGCTGCGGCGGGTGCTCGGCGGCCGAGGGGGCATAGACTGGGCCTGCGTGGCGGCCGCCTGGTTGACGGCGCTGGTCTACCTGGCGGCGGTCATGCTGCTGGGCGGCGCCAACCCGCTGTCCATCCTGCCCGATGGACTGTGGATCGCACTGCTCTTGATGCTCAAATGGGGCATCAACCTGGTCATGTGGGTAACGCTGCTGATGGCCATCCTGTCGTGGGTGAACCCCAGCGCGCCGGCGATGCCGGTCCTGTACGCGCTGACCGCGCCGCTGCTCGATCCGATCCGCCGCATCCTGCCCTCGCTGGGCGGGCTGGACCTGTCGCCGCTGGTGCTGTTCCTGCTGACGCAGATCGCGTTGATGGTGCTGTCCCGTATCGGGCTGCCCATATTCGGGCTGTAGACGCAGCGCCCGCGCCTGCCTCGGGTTCGCAAAAAACCGACGGGCAGGCCGGTCGGCATCGCTGCCGCCCGGCCTGCCCGTCTTGTTCCGGCGCCTGGCGAAAGCCTACAGGTGCGTCACCCGCGTCACGCCGGTACCGCTCAACACGCGGACCCGGTCGCCCACATAGAACTTCTCGTCGGCCTCCTGGACGATGGAGCGCACCTCGCCGTTCTCGAAGCGGACGGTGATTTCCAGGCCGGTACGCTTGGACAATCCGCCTTCGACCGCCTGGCCGGCGATACCGCCGGCAATGGCGCCGAGGACCGAGGAGATGATCTGGCCGCGGCCTCCGCCTATGCTGCTGCCGGCCACTCCGCCGATGATGGCGCCGCCGGCCGTGCCGACACCGGTCTGGCCGCGGTCGATGGTGACCTCCCGGACCGATTCCACCGTGCCAAGCCGCACCACCTGCTCACGCTGGGCCTGGTTGCGCTCGTACACGGAGGCCGAATTGCTACCCGTCGCGCACCCGGCCAGCAACGCCAGCGCGGACAGTGCCGCCGCGACGGCCATGGCGCGGCCGCGTCCGGCGGCCTGGGGAATAGACGAAATAGATCGATTCATAGAGCCATCCTGATGGGAAAGCGGATAGGTGCCGCAGCACTATCTTATTGGTGAATAACAAGTCTTTGGACTGGATTTATACCGCGCCGGTTCGAATTCGGGCCGCCGGACTCTTGCATCTGGCGGGCAAGGTTGTTTCAAACCATGACGGCGGCGGCACGCTTCTCAGCCTCTGGGCAGTGTCAGTCCGTAGCTGCGCTCAAGCCGTGCCGAGATCTCGTCGCGGCTGACGTGATGGTTCTGCGGCCCGCGGCTGCCCACCTTGATGGCCCCCATGAGGCTGGCAAGCTTGCAGCAATCTTCCCAACGCCAATCCAGGGTGATGCCGTACAGCAGGCCGGCGCGATAGGCGTCGCCGCATCCTGTCGGATCGACCACGGCCTCGGCCTTGACCGGATCGATATGGACCTCGCGGCCATTGGTGAGCAGCGTCGATCCCTTTTCTCCACGGGTGACGATGGCCGCCTGCAGGCCCGACGCGATGTCGGCCATGCTGCGGCCGGTGCGCTGCTCGACCACGTGGGCCTCGTAGTCGTTGACGGTCAACACCTGCGCCAATGCCAGCATTTCCTCGAGATCGTCGCCGTCGAACAGCGGCATCGCCTGGCCAAGGTCGAAAATGAACGGAATTCCCCGCGCGTGCAAACGCCGCGCATGGGCAAACATCCCCTCCTTGGCGTCCGGCGCGACGATGCCCCAGACGCCCGGCGCCGCGGTCAGGTCGTTGCTGGCCGCCGCCGACATGGCGCCCGGATGGAAGGCCGTGATCTGGTTGTCGACCAGGTCGGTGGTGATGAAGCACTGCGCGGTGAAGGTGCCGGGAACGACTTTCACCCAATCGACGTTGATGCCCTGCTCGCGCATCCGGCGCAGATAATCGCCCGAGTCTTCTCCGACGGTGGCCACCGGCACCGGCGTGCCGCCGAGCAGGCGCAGGTTGTAGGCGATGTTACCCGCGCAGCCGCCATACTCCTTGCGCATCGACGGCACCAGGAACGACACGCTCAGGGCGTGCACCTGCTCGGGCAGGATGTGTTCCTGGAACTTGCCCTCGAACACCATGATCGTATCGAACGCTACGGAGCCGCAGATGATGACGGGGGCGGTTTCGGGATGGGCCATGGCGATCAGGGATAGAAAATGGCGACGCGGTAGCCGGTGGCGTGCGCGTCGATGGTTTCGATGGGAATCCGCAGGGTCCGTTCTTCGAGCGGGCCCAGCGGCTTGGCGAAATCCTGCGGCGGCAGATACACCGACGGTTGCAGGATGCGGCGGGCCGCCACCGCGTCCGACAAATCCATCAGCGACAACTCGATGGCCGGCCAGGACTGCGGGAAGGCGGCGCGATTGCGCAGCACGATGCGAAGCGCCAGCCGGCGCACCGGCAGCACCACCTCGGAAGGCTCCTCCGCGGCGGCGTCCTGCGGATCGGCGATGGGCGGGGCGAACCCGGGGGACTCCGGCGACCAAGGCTCGACGGACGAGGACTCGATGACCAGCAGTTCGGGGGCGCGGGGATAACCCACCGTGCACTGCAAGCGCTGGCACATGCCTTCGAGCAGCGGGCGCAGCTGCGGCACGCGGGTCGCCAGTTCGGCGCGGAAGATCCAGAGCGCCTGGGCCATCAAGACCAGCAGCGCGACCAGGGCTGCGAGCCCCCACAACCATTGGGCGCGGCGCCGGCGTTGCCGGGTCTCGTCGTCGAGGAAATCCGCGGCATCCGGCGGCGCGGGAAACCCGGTCTTGGCCTCGGCGACGAACGGCTCGGGGGGACGATCGACGGCCACGGCCGGCACGGCATCCGGCGTCGTGACCGCGACCGGGGGCGCGGCCTCTTGCGGGGCGTCGTGGGCCGGCAAGGAAGCGGCCTCGCCCGTCGCCATGACGCGCCGGGATCGCAACACCACGGGCAGTTCCTCTGCGGGCGGCGGGTACGCCGCCGCTTCGGGCGTCTCCGGCACGGCCGGCTGGTCGGCGGTGGATAGCTGGACGGCGGGTGCCGCAGGCGCGTCCTCACTCGCAGTCCGATCCGCCGCAAGCACCGGCTCGGCGGGCGACGGCGGATAGAGCATGGACAGAGGCTCCGCCTCGTCGTGCGCGGGCGGCGCGACCCAGCCCTCCCCGCGCTTGCGCAACACGAGCGGTTCGCCCGACGAGTCTGGCACGGGCGCCGCGCCGAGCGATACGGGACGGGGCGGTCCGCCGGCGGGATCGAGTTCGATCAGGCTGTCGCTGCTATCGAATGCCTCGTTGCACACGCCGCAGCGCACCCAGCCGCCGCGCAGCTTGACCTGGTCCGGTACGACCCGGAACGCCGTGGCGCAGTGGGGGCAGCGAGTGGCGAGGACCATGGGGCGGATCCGTCAGGCCGGACGTTGTCCGTGCAGGCATACCCAGCCGTCGAGCGCGCGCCATACGGTCAGGGAGAGCCACGGCGCATAGGCCTGCGCCACTTCCTCGGCCTGGCGCTCGAGCACGCCGGACAGTATCAGGTCGCCGCCCGGCAGCACGCGATCGCACAGCATGGGGGCCAGCACCTTGAGAGGGTTGGACAGGATGTTGGCGACCACGACGTCAGCGCGCCAGCCCTGGCGCACATCGGGCAGTCCGGTCAGGACCTCCGCGCCGTTGGCGGTGGCGTTGGCCTGGGCGGCTTGCACCGCCTGCGGGTCGATGTCGATGCCCACGGTCTCGCCGGCGCCCAGCTTGCGCGCGGCAATCGCCAGGATCCCCGAACCGCAGCCGTAATCGAGCACGCTGCAACCGGGGCGCAGGTGGCGCGCCAGCCAGGCCAGGCACAGATGCGTGGTGGGATGGCTGCCCGTGCCGAAAGCCAGCCCCGGGTCCAGCCGGATGGAAACCGTCCCGGGACGGTCAGGCACCTCGTGCCACGTCGGCACGATCCAGACACGGCCTTCGATCTCGATCGGCTCGAATTGCGATTGGGTCAGCCGGACCCAATCGGCGTCCGGCACTTCGCGCAACTGCCAGGCGGGCGCTTCCGGGATCCCGCAGGCGGCGCAAGCGACGGCCAGCATCTGGGCGGGATCCTCGCCGTCGGGCAACAGCGCCACGACGCGATTACGCGACCACGCCTGGGTTTCCGGCTCCAGCCCCGGCTCGCCGAACAGCGGCCGTTCCGCGTCGGTACCGAAATCGGCATCCTCGACGGATACCGATAGCACACCGGCGTCCAGCAGCGCATCGGACAGCGGCTCGGCCAGTTGCTCGGCGCAATCGAACACCAGTTCGCGCATGACGGGCTCTTAGTCCGGACGCTGCGCCAGACGATGCTCCAGATAATGGATGTTGGTGCCGCCCTCGATGAAGCGGGCATCCTGGAGCAACTCCCGGTGCAGCGCGATATTGGTCGAAATTCCGTCTACGGCCATTTCCGATAGCGCGATGCGCATCCGGGCCAGCGCCTGGTCGCGCGTGTCGCCGTAGGCGATCACCTTGGCGATCATGGAGTCGTAGTTGGGCGGGACGAAATACCCATTGTAGACGTGCGAATCGACGCGGATGCCGGGGCCGCCGGGAACGTGCCAATTGGTGATGCGGCCCGGGCTGGGCGTGAAGCGGAACGGATCCTCGGCATTGATGCGGCACTCGATGGCGTGGCCGCGGAAAATGATGTCGCGCTGGCGCAGCCGCAGCTTCTCGCCGGCGGCGATGCGGATCTGCTCCTGCACCAGGTCCACGCCGGTGATCGCCTCGGTCACGGGATGCTCGACCTGGATGCGCGTGTTCATCTCGATGAAATAGAACTCGCCGTTCTCGTACAGGAACTCGAACGTGCCCGCGCCGCGATAGCCGATCTTGCGGCAGGCGTCGGCGCAGCGGTCGCCGATGCGGTCGATGAGCCGGCGCGGAATGTGCGGCGCCGGCGCTTCCTCGATGATTTTCTGGTGGCGGCGCTGCATGGAGCAATCGCGCTCGCCCAGCCAGATGGCGCCGCGCTGGCCGTCGGCCAGCACCTGGATCTCGACGTGACGAGGGTTCTCGAGGAACTTCTCCATGTACACGTCGGGATTGTTGAACGCGGCGCCCGCTTCCGAGCGCGTCATGGTCACGGCATTGAGCAGCGCGGCCTCGGTATGGACCACGCGCATGCCCCGGCCCCCGCCGCCGCCCGCTGCCTTGATGATGACCGGATAGCCGATCTTGCGGGCAATCTGGATGATTTCCTTGGGATCGTCGGGCAACGCGCCATCGGATCCGGGCACCACGGGCACGCCCGCGGCGATCATGGCCTGCTTGGCGCTGACCTTGTCGCCCATCAGGCGGATGGATTCAGGCTTGGGGCCGATGAACACGAAGCCGCTTTTCTCGACCCGTTCGGCGAAATCGGCATTCTCGGACAGGAAGCCGTAGCCGGGATGGATGGCTTCGGCGTCGGTCACCTCGGCCGCCGAAATGATGGCCGGCATGTTCAGATAGCTCTCGCGCGAAGGCGCGGGTCCGATGCATACCGATTCGTCGGCCAGCTTGACGTATTTGGCCTCGCGGTCGGCCTCGGAGTGCACGACCACACTCTTGATCCCCAGCTCGCGGCAGGCGCGCTGGATGCGCAGGGCGATTTCCCCGCGATTGGCGATCAGGATCTTTTCAAACATGAACGAATGTCCTGAAAAAGTCGGACGACGGGTCTGGTCGGCTTGCTTCGGCGGGGCCGCGGCGGAAGGCGCCTTGCCGGCTCCGGCGCGCCGGTCCGGGCGCCCGACTGATAACACGGTGTGGGGCGCATCAACGAGCAGGGTGTCGATGCGCATGGTGTCGACCGGTTCAGCCGATCACGAACAGAGGTTGACCGAACTCGACCGGCTGGCCGTTCTCGACCAGGATTTCCTTGATGGTGCCGGCCTTGTCGGCTTCGATCTCGTTGAGCAGCTTCATGGCCTCGATGATGCACAGGGGATCGCCTTCCTTGACCGCCTGGCCGACGTCCACAAACGCCGGCGCGCCCGGATTGGGCGCGCGGTAGAAGGTGCCCACCATGGGCGACTTGACGATGTGGCCCTGGGCGACGACCGGGGCCGGCGCCGCCGCGGGGGCCGCTTCGGCGGCAGGGGCCGGGGCGGCGGGCGCCTGGGGCACGACCTGGTAGGCCTGGACCGCCGGCGCGGCGCCGACCTGGCCGCCTTGCGCGAATTTGACGATGCGCACCTTGCCTTCGCCCTCGGTGATCTCGAGTTCGGCGATACCGGACTCGGCAACCAGGTCGATCAAGGTTTTCAGTTTTCTAAGATCCATGGGGCTTCCCCAATAATTTTCTTCAATGCGACAGCGCGTAGCGCACGGCCGCTTCGTAACCATCAGCGCCCAGCCCGGCGATCACGCCGACGGCCAGGTCGGAAAAATACGAACGGTGCCGAAAGGCTTCCCGCTTGTGCACGTTCGACAAATGGACTTCTATGAAAGGCACCGCCACCGCAGCCAGCGCATCCCTGACCGCCACGCTGGTGTGCGTGAACGCCGCCGGATTGATCACGATGAAGTCGACACCTTCACCCGCTGCCGCCTGGATGCGGTCGACCAGCGCCCCTTCATGGTTGGTCTGAAACGAGTCGAGCGAGGCGCCATGCTGCTGCGCCAGCGCCTGCAGGCGGGCATCGATGTCGGCCAATGTGGTCGCACCATAGATACCGGGCTCGCGCGTGCCGAGCAGATTCAGATTCGGGCCGTGCAAAACCAGTATGCGATGGGCCATATGCCTGCGTTGCGATATGGAAGGGCGCGATTTTTACGCAAAACACGCCATATTGTCTATCAATTGTAACGAATTCGCGGCTCCGGCCAGGCCGAAAACGTCCCGGCCGGCTTGCCGGAAGAGGCGTTTCTCACGCCGGCACCAGGACGCCGCGCAGCACATCCGGCTTGATCCGCCCTGAATACTGGTGGATCACGGCCCCTTTTTCATCGATTACAACGGTAAACGGCAACCCGCCACTGGTGTTGCCCAGCTCGCGCGCCAGCTCGGTCCCGACGTTGCCGGCAATCAACAAAGGATAACCTACCGGAACCTTCTGGACGAATTTTTGCATGTTCGAGGCCGAATCGATGCCGATCCCGACAAACTGGGCCTCGTTGGCGAATTCTTTGTGAAGCATGTCGAGCTCGGGCATCTCGTCGACGCATGGCGGGCACCAGGTCGCCCAGAAATTGACGACCAGCCGGCGGCCCCGCCATTGCTCGAAGGGGTAGGAGCGGCCGTCCAGGCCCTCGAGCGTCTGCGCATAGAGGATATTGACGGCCCGGTCGGAAGCGGCGCCGGGCGAAAGCCGCCACCAGGCCACTCCGCCGCCGAGAACGGCAGCCGCCACGCCGGCGCCGCCGTAGAGCAGCAGCTGTCGGCGCTTGCTGGAAACGCTCATGCAGTCTCCCCCTGCAAGCTTCCCGCGACGTCGTCGAGAAGACGGGCCACGGCGCGGGCATCGCCGCGTTCGGCGCGGCCGTCGGCGCCGGGCTTGAGGGCGCCCCGCAGGGCCAGGCCATCATAGATGCTCAACATGACGCCTTCCCCCTGCCACAGGAAATAAAGCGCCTCAACCTTGCCTCGGCCACGGAAATCCGGGCGTTCGCCCACTTCGTACTTGATGCCATGGTTGATCAGGAAAATCTCGACTTCCTTGGAAGAGTCGGCGAAGCACTGCAGCGCGATGTCGGAATGCTCGCCGGCGGTGCCGTTCCAGACGGGGCCGACCAGGTAGGGCTGGAAGCGGTCGAGCAGTTCCATGACCGACAGCGCCACCCGGCGCAGCCTCGCCAGCCGGGCGGGCTGGGTATCGCCCATGAACAACGCCTGGTACTCGCGGACCTCGGTTTCAATTTCGTCGTTGTCCGGCAGCACGTCGCCCCTGGGCAGGGTGCCCGACCCCACCAGCTGCTTGACCGCCTTGCGCTTGGCGGTACTGTAGTCCAGCCCGTCCTCGGCGATCATCCGGGCCGCGGCAGCGGCGATTTCCTGGCGCAAAGAAGAAAACGACATGATTGCTCCAAGGGGGTGACCCCGACATCATACTTCGTGTCCCGCGGCGCCGCCGGCCCGGGCGTCTACAATCCATACCCCGACCGGAAGCAGGCAACCATGCATCTACACATCCTCGGCATCTGCGGCACCTTCATGGGCGGCCTGGCGCTGATCGCGCGGGCGGCCGGCCATCGCGTCACCGGCTGCGACGCCGGCGTCTATCCGCCCATGAGCACGCAGCTCATGGAGCAAGGCATAGACCTGGTCGAAGGCTACGATGCAGATCAGACCCGTCTCAAGCCCGATTTGTTCGTGGTGGGGAACGTCGTCAGCCGGGGCAACCCGCTGATGGAAGCCATCCTGAACGAGGGACTGCCCTATGTATCGGGACCGCAGTGGCTGGGCGAGCACGTGCTGCCCGGCCATCATGTGCTTGCCGTGGCGGGCACGCACGGCAAGACCACGACGACCTCGATGCTCGCCTGGATCCTCGAGGCGGCGGGCCTCGCGCCGTCGTTCCTGGTGGGCGGCGTGCCGCAGGACTTCGGCGTCTCGGCCCGGCTCTCGCCGGCGCGGGGCGCCGCACGCCCCGTGTTCGCGATCGAGGCGGATGAATACGACACGGCTTTTTTCGACAAGCGTTCCAAGTTCGTCCACTATCGGCCCCGCACCGCCATCCTGAACAACCTCGAATACGATCACGCCGACATCTTCCCCGATCTGGCGGCGATCGAGACCCAATTCCACCACCTGATCCGCACCATTCCCAGCCAGGGCCGCATCGTGACACCCACGCACAGCCCGGCGATCGAGCGGGTACTTGCCCGCGGATGCTGGTCCGAAGCGGTCACGTTCGGCGCAGATGGCGTCTGGCAGGCGGGACCGGAGCAAGCGGACGGATCTTTCGAGGTTGTCCACCGCGGCGCTTCCGTCGGCCGCATCGGCTGGGCGCTGAGCGGCGAGCACAACCGCATGAACGCGCTGGCGGCCATGGCCGCCGCGGAGCACGTGGGCGTCGCGCCGGCCGAGGCCGTGGCGGCGCTCGGCCGTTTTGCCGGCGTCAAGCGACGCATGGAACTGCGCGGCACGGTGAACGGGATACGGGTGTACGACGACTTCGCCCACCACCCCACCGCCATCGCCACGACGCTGGCCGGCCTGCGGACGCGGGCTCCCGATGGACGCATCCTGGCGGTGCTCGAACCGCGCTCCAATACGATGAAGCTGGGCGCCATGAAGGCCCAGCTCCCCGGGTCGCTGGCGCACGCCGACCTGGTCTTCTGCTTCGGCGAAAAAGACGGCAAGCATGCCCTTGGCTGGGACCCGGCCGAGGCGCTGGCGCCCCTGGGCGAGCGCGCCAGCGCGTGGTCCGACCTGCCGGCCATGGTCGCGGCGATCGCCGCCGCGGCCCGGCCTGGGGACCACATCGTGGTCATGAGCAACGGCGGTTTCGGCGGCGTGCATGGCAAGCTGCTGCAGGCGCTGGCCGGCCGCGGCTCCGGAAGCGACGCATGATTCTCTACCTGCACGGTTTTCGCTCCTCGCCTTCCTCGTACAAGGCACGCCTGCTGGCCCAGGCCATGGCCCGGCGCGGACGGCAGCGGGAATGGGCCTGCCCGCAGTTGCCGGCCAGCCCGCGCGAGGCGATGGCGCTGGCCGAATCGCTGGCGCGCGACATGCAATCGCACGACCGCGCCGCCGGGCGCGAGCTGACCCTGGTCGGCTCGTCGCTGGGCGGCTATTACGCAACCTGGCTAGCCGAACGGCTGGGATGCCGCGCCGCGCTGCTCAACCCGGTCGTGCATGCCGCGCGCGACCTGGCCACGCAGGTGGGCGAGCATCGGTCCTACCACGATGACCAGCCCTTCACGTTCACCGCCGCCCACGTGGAAGAACTGCGGGCCTACGAAGTGGCCCGCATCACCCGGCCCAGCCGCTACTATCTACTGGCGGCCACTGGCGACGAGGTGCTGGACTGGCGCGAGATGCGCGACCACTACCCGGGCGCGCGGCAGCACATCATCGAGGGCAGCGACCACGGCATCGGCGATTTCGACCGCTACCTGCCCGAGGTCCTGGATTTCGCCGATGCCGCGAACGACGAATCTTCCCCTGGATAACACGCAATGCATGTCCTTTATGAGGATGACGGCGGGTTCAAGGCCGCCACCATCCTGAGCGAAACCGACGCCAGCCTCCAGGTGGAGGCGGCCAGCGGCAAGCGCAGCAAGATCAAGAAATCCGCGGTCATCGTGCGGTTCGAACAACCCGGCCCCGAGGCGCTGCTCAAGCAGGCGGAAGCGGCATCGCAGGAACTCGACCTGGAATTCCTCTGGGAATGCGCGCCCAAGGAAGAGTTCGAGATACCGGCGCTGGCCGAGGAATACTACGGCCACCCTCCCACCCCGGTCGAACAGGCCGCCATGCTGCTGCGCGTACACAGCGCCCCGGTCTACTTTCATCGCCGCGGCAAGGGCAAGTACCGTCCGGCCCCGCCCGACATCCTCGCTGCCGCGCTGGCCGCGCTCGAGAAAAAGCAGCGCCAGGCCGAGCAGCAGCAGGCCTGGGTGGACGAGATCAAGGCCGGCACGTTGCCCGAACCGCTGGCCCGGCAGGCCGAGACGCTGCTGTTCAAGCCCGACAAGAACACGCTGGAATGGAAGGCCCTCGACGCCGCCTGCACCCAGCTGCAGGTGCGGCCCGAGCGGCTGCTGATGAACCTGGGCGCCTTCCCCAGCGCCATCGCCATCCACAAGCGCCGCTTCTACACCCAGCATTTCCCGCGCGGCACGGGATTCGCGCCGGCCGAGGTCCCGCCCGTCGCGCGCGACCTGCCGCTGGCCGAGGTGGAAGCCTACTCGGTGGACGACATCACCACCACCGAGATCGACGACGCCCTGTCGGTGCAGCAGCAGGACGACGGCACGCTGCGCGTGGGCATCCACATCGCCGCGCCCGGGCTGGCCGTCACGCGCGACAGCGGGCTGGACGCCCTGGCGCGCGCGCGCATGTCCACGGTGTACATGCCCGGCGCCAAGATCCCCATGCAGCCGGACGAGGTCATCGAAGCGTTCTCGCTGGACGCCGGCAAGCCCGTGCCGGCCGTCTCGCTGTACGTCGTCGCCGACCCCGACACCGGCGAGGTGCTGTCGCACGAGTCGCGCATCGAACGCATCGTCGTGCGCGAGAACCTGCGCCACAACATCCTGGACGACCTGGTCGGCGAAGCGCAGCTCGACGACCCGGCCGCCGACGTGCCTTACGGCCACGTGTTCCGGCCGCTCTGGCGCCTGGCCAAGGCCTTGTCCGCCAGGCGCGACGAGGTGCGCGGCAAGCCGGAATCGAACAACAGGACCGATTTCAGCTTCTACGTGGACGGCGACCCCGACCGGCCCGACGAGGCCCGGGTCCGCATCGAGCAGCGCAAGCGCAACGCTCCGCTGGACCGCCTGGTGGCCGAATACATGATATTGGCCAATAGCCTGTGGGGCGGGCTGCTGGCATCCTGCGGCGTGCCGGGCATCTATCGTTCCCAGCAGATGGGCCGCGTGCGCATGGGGACGGCGGCCGCGCCCCACGACTCCATAGGCGTGCCCCAGTATGCATGGTGCACCTCGCCGCTGCGGCGCTACGTGGACCTCGTCAACCAGGGCCAGCTGATCGCGGCCATCGACCATGGCGTATCGGCGCGCCTGGTGGCGCCGTTCAAGCCTCGCGAGGCCGACCTGTACGCGATCATCAGCGCCTTCGAGGCCAAGTACGGCGCTTATGCCGACTTCCAGCAAGCCATGGAACGGTTCTGGTGCCTGCGATGGCTCAAGCAGGAAGGCCTGCGCCGGGTGGAAGCAGTGGTGCTGCGCGAGGACCTGGTCAGGCTCAGGGACGCCCCGTTCTATACGCGCGTGGGCACCCTGCCCGACCTGGAGCGGGGCCGGCACGTCATGCTGGAGATCATGGGCGACGACGAACTGGACCTGAGCCTGGACTGCCGCTTCCTGGATGTGGTGGAGGCCGCGGCCGGCGACGAGGACATCGAGGACGAACCGTCCGGCCAGGATGGCGCGGAAGTAGCCGAAGTGGACGCCGCGGACGGTCCCGATCCCGCGGATGCGCGCCTGGACGGCGGCTCGGCCGAGACCGCCCCGGCCTCCGGCGAACCGGGGGAAGATCCCCCCGCTTCCTGACGGGCCGGTATCAGGCCGCCGCGTCCTGGCGCGAGCGGATCAGCCGCAGCACGTTGTTGCTGAGGCGGGCGTGATGGTTGCGCATGGCGTTGTACGCGCCCTCGCTGTCGCCGCGCAGGATGGCCTTGACGATGGGTTCGTGCTCGTCGTGCGACACCGTGAGCCTATCGTGCACCTGCGCCTGGGCCTGGCGGAACGGAGCCAGGCGCTCGCGCAGGTCGGCCACCATGTCGGCCAGCACTTCGTTGTGCGCGCCGGCCAGGATCAAGGCATGGAACTGCCGGTTGTTGTCCAGGTAGCCCACGGTATCCCCCTTCTCGGCGAAACCGGCGCTCTGCTCGTAGATGAACTCGAGCTCCTTCTTTTCCATCGCCGTCATGCATTCGGCGGCGCGGCGCGCGCACAAGGCCTCCAGCTCGCAGTCGGCCTCGAGCAGCTTGGCCAGCTCCTTGACGCCGATGGAAGCCACCACTACGCCTCGCCGCGGCATCACCTCGACCAGCCCCCGGCTTCCCAGTTCGCGCAAGGCCTCGCGGATAGGCGTGCGGGAGACGTTGAATTTCTCGGCCAGCGACCGCTCCTCGAGCTTGCTGCCCGGCGGGTAGGTGCCGTCGATGATCTGCTCGGCCAGCAGCTTGGAAATCCTGGAAGAAATCGTAGACATGACTACCTGGTTAGTCTGGAACGCATGCGTCGTCACGGTCGGGGCCGCCAGGCCACCGCTTTCATCTCGACGACCATATCGGGACGCGGAAGCGCGCTGACCGCAACCGTGGTGCGCGCCGGACCGCCTGCCTCGAAATACTCGCCGTATACCGCATTGTATTTCGGGAAATCCTGCATATCGGTCAGGAATACCAGGATGTCTACGCAGTCGGCCAGGTCCGCGCCTGCCTCGGCCAGGGTGGCACGCACGTTCTCGATTACCACCCGGGTCTGCACCTCGACGTCGCGCGTCACGCTGCCATCGGCATGCCGCGTCGTGCCGGCGATGGAACCGTCCGGCATCCGGGCGCTGATGCCCGACAAGTAGATGAAGTCGCCCACCCGCTTGAAGGGAGGATATTTGCCCAGCGGCTGGGCGCGGGTGGACAGCGTCGCGGAATCACTCATGGCGAACCTCTGAAGGAAAAGGGAAAACAAGGAGGGGCGGCGGGGCTCGGCGGATCATGGCCTCGGCCGCCCGGCAAAAAGGGCGCGCTCAGGGGACGCTGCGGAAGAAATCCAGGATCTCGCGGCCCAGCGACTCCTCGCCGCTATCGAAGTGGGCGACGATGGACGTATGGTTGTGCCGCATCAGTTGCACGAAACGGGGCACGTAGCCCCGCGCCTGGGCCAGCCGCTGGCAGAACTCCAGCCCGTACAGGTCCAGGTAGGGGTTTTCGTATTGCGCGATGGCGACCATGACCGGCAGGTCGGAGGCGGCGGCATGCGCCATGGGAGAGTCGGCCTCGTAGCGGGACGCGTCGCTGCCGAAGTAGGCCTCGACGGCCTTCGCGTTCGGATTCCCCGGCAGCGTATCGGCCTTCAGGCGCGCACTGACGAGAACCGCGCCGCGCACGCCTGGATCGGGAGCATAGCCGCGGCGGGGATCGAAGCAATAGGTGGCCACGTGCGTGCCGCCCGCGGAATGGCCGATCAGGAACATGCGGCGCGGGTTGCCGCCGAACTCGCCCACGCGGCGGGCCAGCCAGCGCACGGCCGCGGCCACGTCGTCGGCGCCGCCCGGAAACGGCGCCTCGGCGGCCAGGCGGTATTCCATGTTGACCGCCACCAGGCCCTGGCGCGCGAACCAGTACGAGACGTTGTCGTAGATATGGCCATTGGCGCTCTTGGAACCGCGAATGAACGCCCCGCCGTGGACAAAGACCGCGACATCGGCGTCGCGCGCGCCATCGGGCGTGAACACGTCCAGCACCTGCCGGGCGCTGCCGCCATAAGGCAGGTCGCGCGCGACCGCGATGCCCTCCTTGGGGGCGGCGGCGACCAGCGGCGTATACATCTGCACGACCCGATCGCGAAACCGGTTGATGTCGGTGCCCCAGACGGGGCCTGCGCGCTCCAGTTCGGCGGCCTGCTCCGCCGGCAGGCTGCCCAGCGTGCGGGTGGGATCGATCATGTCATCCTCAAGTGATCGCGTTGGCGGTTTCCAGGCTCTCCAGCAGCGACGCGCGGCGCATGTACTGCCGCGCGCCGGCCGGATCGTCCGCGGTGCGAGCCAGCTCTTCGAATTTTTCCTGGCGGCTGCGCTCGTCCTTTTCTTCCAGCATTTTCTTGTTGGCGATGGTCTGCGCCTGCACGAATGCCACCGCGGCATGGCGCCGCTGGCGGCTGTAGAGGTCCAGCAGCGCATCGTCCGCGCCGCGCGTCAGCACCGCGCCCAGCTTGCCGGCAAGATTGACGGCGTCGTGGATGCCGCCGTTCATGCCCATGCCGCCGATGGGATTGTTGACGTGCGCGGCGTCCCCGGCCAGCAGCACCCGCCCGCGGCGGAAGGTCTGCGCCACGCGCTGGTTCACGCCGTACACGTTGCAATAGGCGACCTCGTAGCGGCCGGCCTTGGGAAAGAATTTCTGCAGGCGGGCCTCGACGCCCGCTTCGCTGAGCGCTTCCTCTTCGGTTTCGTCCACGCGCGTGGGAAAGATGGCGCGCCACAACCCCTCGCCGTCCTCGCCCCGCACCTTGAAGAGGTTGCACCATTCGTCGGGATCGGAGAAGTAGTTGCGGTAGGCGTAATCGGGATGCGCCCGCTGGAAATCGAAAGTGGTGGCGATCTTGATGAATCGCTCCTGGTAGGTGAAACCCTCGAAAGCGATGTCGGCCGCCTTGCGCACCGTGCTGCGGCCGCCGTCGGCGCCGATGAGATAGGCGCCTCGATAGCGCCGGATGCCATCGGGCCCGCTCGCCGCGATCTCCACATGATCGGCGTGCTGTTCGATGTGGGTCACCGCGTGGCCGTAGCGCACGTCGAAATCCGACTCATTGGCGTATTGCTCGGCGATGTCGTGCGTCAGCTTGTACTGCTCGTACTGCAGCACGAACGGAAACTTGAATACGTCCGCCAACCGGCGCAGGTCGAACTCGGCGATGAGCTTGCCGCTGACCCGGTCCCGGTATTGGTAGGTCTCCGAGACGAGGCCGCGCGGAACGATGGCGCGCGTGACGTCCAGCTCGTCCAGCATCGCCAGCGTGGTCGGATGGATGGAAGCCGCGCGCTGGTCCTTGACGGGACCGGGCTCCTGCTCGAACACCGTCACCGGGATGCCCTGCCTGTTCAACGCCAGCGCGCAGACCATGCCCACGGGTCCGGCGCCGACGATAAGCACGCGCTGCTTGTCTTTCTGCGTCATGGTGCTCGTCTCCTCACTCCGGCCTGATGCCGGCCATTTCGATTACGGGTTTCCAGGCGGCGATATCGCGCTGGATGCGTTCGGCGAACTGCTCCTTGGCCTCGGGCAGCGGAGTGATGCCCACGTCCTCGAGTTTTTTCCGGAATGCCGGATCCGCCTGGGCGGCCAGCACCGCGGCCGATATCTTGTCCACCACGTCCGCCGGCATGCCCGCCGGCCCCAAGAGGCCATTCCAGGTCTCGACCACGGGGATCCCGGGCAGCGATTCGGCCAGCGCCGGCACGGCGGGCAACTGCTTGACCCGGTTCTTGCTCGACACGCCCAGCAGCCGGACGCGGGCGTCGGCGGCATAGGGCACGACCTCGGAGAGGTTGCCCGAATACATGTCGATCTGCCCCGCCACCACGTCGCCCAGCGCGAGCGACGCGCCCTTGTACGGCACCTCCACCACGTCGATGCCCGCGTACTTGGCGAAGACCAGCCCGGACAGGTGCGTGAGGCCGCCGACGCCGGCGTTGCCCATGTTCAGCTTGCCGGGATTGCGCTTGGCATAGGCCACCAGCTCCTGCACGTCGCGCGCAGGCACGCGCGCATTGACAGTGATTACGAACGGGTTGCCCCCCACGTTGGCGATGGGCACGAAATCCTTGACGGGGTCATAGCGGATCTTGTTGGTGAAGGGCGCCGTGGATATCTGGGTCAGCGTGCCCATGAACAGGGTGTAGCCGTCGGCGGGCGAACGCGCCACGAACTCCGCCGCGATCAGGCCCGCCGCGCCGGCCTTGTTGTCCACCACCACGGGCGACTGGAACGCCTTGGCCAGGCGTTCGCCGATCAGGCGCGCCATCAGGTCGGTGTTCCCCCCGGGTGCATACGGCACCACGATAGTGATGGGCCGTACCGGCCATGGTGCCGCGGTGGCCGACGCCCCCGCCGTTGCGGACGCGGCCAATGCCGCTGCCGCCACGAAAGACCTGAGTTGCTTTCCCATGCTGAGCTCCCGATTGGTTAGATGGCCGGCGGGCGCGGCTGCGCCCAGGTACCGACCACACGCGGCATCCCATGCAACTTACATGCCAAAATTACGTTAGGTATTCACATAACAATTAATAAAAATCAATTTTTGTATTTGGTATACCTGTAATATAAAATGGAACACCAACAAATGGAAAGCCCCATCTCTCGCCCCTCACCACCAGGAGATCTCATGGAAAAACTCAGGCATATCGCCCTCTCGGTCGAAGATCCCGAAGCCGCGGCGCAATTCTTCGAACAGGCCTTCGGCATGCGGCGTGCCGGCAAGGCCATGCGCGGCATCTATATGACGGACGGCGTGATGAACGTCGCGCTGCTCAACTTCGCCGACGAAACGGTGCCCGGCTACGCCGGCCTGAAGGACGTGCGGGGCGTGATCCACTTCGGCATGTGGGTCGACAACCTCGAGGAAGCGGAGAAACGCATCACCCAGGCTGGCGGCACCTACCTGACGGGGCGCAAGGAGACCGACCCCAACGTGTTCTACGAGGTCAAATACCGGATGCCGGACGGGACGGTCTTCGACATCACGGAAAATGGGTGGAAAGGCGCCGTGAAGGAAGTCACCCCCGCCTGACCATTCATGGCCGCGCCGTGGCCGCCCGGCGCGGCGGCCCGCGAACATTCCAGGAAGCGTTCATGACCCTGCACGTGTTATCCATCATCGCCCTGCCTCCAGGCCTGCGCGATGGCCTGGCCCGCCACTACCGGCTGCACGACGGCGCGACGTCCCCGTCCGACTGGCACGATGCCTCCCCGGCCGACGTACGGGCAGTGATCACCAATGGTTCGACCGGCTTTACCGCTACCCAGATGGACGCGCTGCCGAACCTGCGGCTCGTCTGCTCGATGGGCGCAGGCACCGAGAACATCGATGTCGCCGCCGCCCATGCCCGCGGCATCCAGGTCACCAATGCGCCGGGCGCCAACGCCGCGACGGTGGCCGACCACGCGCTGGGCATGGCCCTGGCCCTGGCGCGCGGCTATCGGCCCCTGACGGAACGGCTGGCACGCGGCGAAGGCTGGACCTCGCTGCGCGCGCCGCGGCCCAGCCTGAACAAGTCCCAGGTCGGCATCGTCGGCATGGGCCAGATCGGCCGGCTCATCGCGGCGCGAGCCGCCGCATGCGGGGCCGCCATCGCCTACCACAACCCCTCGCCCAAATCCGATGCGCCCGGGGTCTACTGTCCCGACCTGCTCGATCTCGCCCGGCGCAGCGATTTCCTCTTCGCCTGCTGTCCCGGCGGCCCCCGCACGCGCCACCTGTTGAACCGGGAAGTCTTCGAGGCACTCGGCCCGGCAGGCTTTGTCATCAACGTCGCGCGCGGCTCGGTCCTGAAAACGGGCGATTTGCTCGATGCGCTGCGCCGCGGCGCGGTGGCCGGCGCCGGCCTGGACGTACTGGAGGAAGAACCCGATCCGCCGGCCGCGTTGCTGGCGGAGCTGGCCGCGCTGGACAACGTCGTGGTAACGCCGCACATCTCGGGGCGGTCGCCGGCCGCGGTGCTGGCACAGCTAGAGATCATGCTGGAAAGCCTGGGCGATGGGCTGGCCGGCCGCCCGCTGCGCTTTGCCGTGCAGGCGGCAACCGCCGCCGCCTGACGATTTACAATCGCGGGGTGTCGCATCGCCCCGCTCCTCCCTCCCCCTCGACAACCCCGCCCGCGCCGGCCTCCGGCACGCGGCCGGCCGCCGCACGGACGTCGCTGCCGGCGCGGTTCCGGCGCGCCCTTGCATGGATGATCGCCCGGCTGGCGGAAGACTGGACGACCCGGCCCGAACGGCGCTACCTGATGAGCGCCATCGTGATTTCCCTGCTGGCGCACGGCATCCTCTTCATCCTGCATTTCACCGCCCCCCGCCCGCAGCGGCCGGAACGGGATGCCGGGCTCGAAGTCGTATTGCTCAATGCCGGCACGCGGCAGGCGCCGGCCAAGGCCGAACTGCGCGCCCAGGTGGCAAGCGACGGCGGCGGCGACGCCATGGCCGGACATGCCAAGGTGCCCGTGCCGCACGCCGCGGCCGACCGCAACGGCAAGCTGCTGGCGGAACTCGAGCAGCGCCAGGCGGCGCTGGAAGCCGAGCAGCGCCGCCTGGCCGCGGCCCTCTCCCGGCAACGCGGACACGCGCCCACGCCGCCCGGCCCGTTGGGCGTGCCGGCAAGCGAACGCAGCGCCTCGCAGGCCAGGGCCGAGCAGCTCGCGCGCCAGTTCGCCGAGATCTCCCAGCGCATCGAGGACTACAACAAGCGGCCGCGCCGGCATTTCTTCGCGCCTTCGACCTCGGAATACCGTTTCGCGGTCTATGTCGAGCAATGGCGCGAGCGCATCGAGACCCTCGGCACCCAGAACTATCCCGCGGCCGCGCGCGGAAAGGTGTACGGCTCTTTGCGCATGACGGTATACATACGCAGCGACGGCACGGTGGAAAGCATAGACATCGACAAGCCTTCGGAACATAAAATACTCAACGATGCCGCCAGGCGCATCGTGGCGCTCGCCACGCCGTTCGCGCCTTTTCCGCCCCAGATCGCGCGCGACACCGACGTGCTGGCCATCACGCGCACCTGGTACTTCACCAACGACAAGCTATTCGCGAAACCCGGCTGATGCCTTCCCTCTCCCGCACCCGCTACGCCGTCATCGGCCATCCCGTCGCCCACAGCAAGTCTCCCTGGATACATGCCAGGTTCGCCGAGCAGACCGGGCAGCCGATCACGTATGAGGCGATCTGCGCGCCGGTGGACGGATTCGCGGCGCAAGTCGAGGGCTTCTTCGCCGCCGGCGGCGGAGGCCTGAATGTCACCGTGCCGTTCAAGCTGGAGGCGTTCGACCTGGCGCGCGGCCACCTGAGCCCGCGCGCCCAGGCCGCCGGCGCGGTCAATACGCTATGGATGGCGGACGGCCGGCTGCACGGCTGCAACACCGACGGCGTCGGCCTGCTCAACGACCTGCGCCGGCTGGGCGCGCGCCTGGCCGGCGCGCGCGTGCTGCTGGCGGGAGCCGGGGGAGCGGCGCGCGGCATCCTGCTGCCGCTGGTCGAAGCGGGCTGCGCCGGCATAGACATCGCCAACCGCACGCCCCAACGGGCGGTGGAACTGGCGGCTTCGTTCTCCGCCTCTGCGGCGGGGGCCGTCCTGCGCGGAAGCAGCTATGCCGAACTGCCCGCGAACGGACACTGGGACCTGGTCATCAACGCGACCGCGAGCAGCCTTGAGGACGAGGCGCCCCCGCTGCCGGCCGGCGCATACGCGCCGGGCGCACTGGCCTACGACCTGATGTATGCCGCCCGGCCCACCGCCTTCATGCGCCAGGCCTCGGCCGACGGCGCGGCCGCCGTGGCCGACGGGCTCGGCATGCTGGTGGAACAGGCGGCCGAGAGCTTCTTCATCTGGCGCGGCGTGCGGCCGGATCCGGCCCCGGTGCTGGCCGCCTTGCGGGACCTATTGGCCTGAGATGAAAGCCCCCCCCTACGCGCTGACGCGCGCCCCCCAGGGGGCGGCACTGGCGGACCGGCGGAGCCGGATCCGCTGTGCCCTGGGTCTGAGAGAGCTGCTCGGTATGGAGCGTCGGGCTCTTGCCGAATCCGGGTCTGGGGGACCTCTGCTGGCGGACCGGCGGAGCCGGATCCGCTGTGCCCTGGGTCTGGGAGAGTTTCTCGGTGTGGAGCGTCGGGCTCTTGCCGAATCCGAGTCTGGGGGACCTCTGCTGGCGGACCGGCGGAGCCGGATTCGCTGTGCCCTGGGTCGCCCGCGGGTGACGTACCGCTCCCGGCAACGCGGCATGGCGGTGGTCAGCGCCCTGCTGATCGTCGCAGCCGTGGCCGTGCTGGTGACCGGACTTTTCCAGCGGCAGGCGGCCGCGGTGCGGGCGGTCGAGAACGAGCAGGCCCGCATCCAGGCCCGCTGGCTGCTGCAAGGGGGGCTGGACTGGGCGCGGCTGGTGCTGCGCGAGGACGCCCGCCGCAACAGCACCACCCGCCTGGGCGAACTCTGGGCCACGCCGGTGGCCGACACCCGCGTCACCCGGCCGGGCGACGACAGGGTAGCGCTGTTCTCCGGGCGTATCGAGGATGAACAAGGCAAGTACAACCTGCGCAATCTCGCCAAGGCCGGCGTCCCGCAGCCCGCCGAGATCGCCGTGCTGGACCGCCTGTGCGCCATGCTGGGCCTGCCGGGCAGCCTGGCGCCGCGAATCGCGCTGCGCGTGGCCAGCGCGCAGGCGGTGCCCGGGGCATCGGGGTCGTCCGGGACCGGGACGGAGACAGGAACGGGGACGGGAACCGCAACCGGGACCGGAACGGGCACGCAGACGGGCACCGGCCTGAACGGGGAGGCGAACCAGGGCCGGGGCCCGAGCGCGCCGATGATACGGTCGGTGGACGATTTGGAAGGCATCGCCGACATCGACGAGAAAACCATCGACGCCCTGCGGCCCTACGTCACCGTCCTTCCCGAAATCACGGCGGTCAACGCCAATACCGCGCCGCCCGAAGTGCTCGCCGCGGTCGTCCCGGGCCTGTCGCTGGGACAGGCCCGCGCCATCACCGAACAACGCAACGCCGGCACCTGGTTCAACGATCGTGCCGATTTCGGCAACCGCCTGGCCAATCCTGACATTACTATCAGCGACTCGCAGATCGTCACGGCCAGCAAGTGGTTCATGGTATCGGGTACCGTGACGCTGGAACGCGCAGCCGTCACAATGCAGGCGCTCGTATCGCGCGCCAATGCCAATTCACCGACCGTGGTCTGGAAAAGGGAGACCAATTGAAGACAACGTTGCGGCTAGAGCTGCCCGCGCTACCGATGCTGCATGCCGACTCACGGGTGGCCTTCGCGCTGCTCGATCGGCAGCACGCGGTCCAGCGCACCGGGGAGCTGCCGCTGGCCGAACTGGCGGCGGCGGTGCCGCCGAGCCGGATCGAAGGCATCTTGCACCCTGCGGACAGCGTCATGACCTCGGTCACGGTGCCGCCCTTGCCCGCGCATCGGCTGCCGGCCGCGGTTGCCGGGGCGGTCGAACCCATGCTGCTGGGCGACATCGAGAGCCTGGCCGTCGCCCATGGTCCGCGCGCCGGCGACGGCTCCGTGGTCGTGGCGTGGACCGCCCGCGAGCCGCTGGCGCGTGCTCTGCGTCTGCTGGCGGACTGCGGCCTGCCGGCCGATGCCTTGATTCCGGCGCCGCTGGCGCTGCCGCCTACCGACACGGGATGGACGGTGCTCGCGCGCGGCGAACACGTCGTGGTGCGCACGGGCCTGCAAAGCGGCCAGGTCTGGGCCGTCGACCCGCTGGCCACGAGCGACGCCGATCCGGCGGTGGCGGCGCTGCTGCCCGCGCTCGAACAAGAAAGCCCGGCCGTCGTGGCCTGGATAGACCCGCCGCCCGTCGCCTGGCCCGACCTGCCGGGCGTCGAGCGCCGGGCCCTGCCCACGGCGGCCCGATGGCAAGGTCCCGCGCCGGGCTGGTCGCTGGCGCTGCCCGAACTACAGCCGAACCGGCGGGGCCATTCGCCGTGGCGGCGGCCGGCGGCCTGGGCGGCCGCGGCGGCGGCGGTCTGGCTCCTGGGCCTGAATGTGCACGCCTGGCAGCTGGGACGCGAAGAGGCGGCCCTGCGCCAGCGCATGGCCGCGCAGGTCAAGGCGGCCTTCCCGGACATTCCGGTGGTGCTCGATCCGCTGCGGCAGGCGGAGCAGCGCCGCGATGCCCTGCGCGCCGCGGGCGGGGAGTTCGGCTCTTCAGACTTCCTGCCGCTGGCCCTGGCCGCCGCGCAACTGCTGCCGGCCGCCTCGAACAACGTGACCGCCTTGCGCTATGTGCCCGGCGAATTGCGGCTGCGGCTGGTGGATGACGGCATAGGCATGGTCGAGAAGGCCGGCGCCGCGCCCGCCCAGCCCAAGCAGCCTCAAGCGCAGGGCTTGCGGCGCTTCATGCCGCGCCGGGAGCCCGCCGCATCGCCTGCGCCGGCGCCCACGCCCGCCGCGCAGAAAGAGATCGATCCCGCCATTACGCAGCGTGCCCAGAGCCTGGGACTGCAGGTCGCCAACGACGACGGCGAATGGATCATCCGGTCGGCCGCGAGCGCCGGCGCGGAGGGTGCCGCGCGGCCGGCAGGCCAAGCCGGCGTGCGCATCCAACAGGACAACCCGCCACGATGAACTTGCCCACTTTCAGACTCTCCATGCCGCCTGCGCTGGTCCGGCTCGGCGCCGACGCCAGCCGGCGCTGGGCCCGCCTGGCGCCGCGCGAGCGCCGCCTGCTCACGATCGCCGGCGCCGTGGCGGGCGCCGCCATCGTGTTCCTGCTGTTCGTGGAACCGGCCTGGACCCGCTACGCCCACCTGGAAAAACAGCTGCCGCTGCTGCGCACGCAGGCGGCCCGGGTCGACGCGCTGACGGCCGAGGCGCGCAGCCTGCAACGCGTGACCAGCGGCAGGATGACGGCCGAAGAAACGCGCCAGGCGCTGGCGGACAGCCTCGACCGCGCCGGCATCGCCGCCGAGGTCGCGCCCGCGTCGCCGCCATCGGGACCGGCCGGCGAAGCCTGGCAGGTCTCGTTCGACCAGGTCCAGGCTGCCGGTCTCATGCAATGGCTGGCCTCGGTGCCGGGCCAGACCCGCCTGCAGCTGGCCGAGGCGGACCTCGAGCGTCCCACAGACGAGAACGGCCGCCTGCTGACCGGCAAGGCCTCCGGCATACTGGTATTTACCCCGGCGACGGCCGGACAGGGCCGCTGATGCGCACCTGGCTCAAGATACTCCTGTGCGTCGTGGTCGCCGTGGCGGCCGCCCTGGCGGTGCTTCCCGCTCGCTGGCTGATCGCGCTCCTGCCCGCGCAATGGCCATTGGCCGTGGTCGACGCCTCCGGAACGCTCTGGCGCGGCAGCGCGCTGCTCGCGCTGGGCTTTCCCGAAGCCCGCAGCACCCTGCCCACGCCCGTCGAATGGCAGACGAAATGGGCGGGCGGCCCCTTGGTGGAAATCCGCCATCCCTGGCTGGACGGCCCGCTGAGCCTGCGACTGCAGACCAACGGCCTCCTGATGTCCGGACGTACGCTGAAGCTGCCCGCCTCGACGCTGGCGCAACTCGGAGCGCCCTTCAACACCCTGCGGCCCACCGGCGAGCTGCGCTTGAAATGGCCCTCGCTGCGCCTGAACGGCCGCATTCCCGCCGGCGAGATCCTCGACGCCGAATGGAGCAACGCCGGCACCGCGCTGTCGCTGCTCCGGCCCATCGGCCATTACCGCGTACGCCTGACGGGGGACGCCGGCAGCGCGGTATCGCTCGCTCTTTCCACGCTGTCCGGGCCGCTGACCATGGAGGGCACCGGCCGCTGGACCGCCCGCGCCGGCTTCAGCTTCAAAGGGGTCGCCCGCCCCGCTTCCAATGCCTCGCCCGAGGCCCGCGCCGCGCTGCAAAGCACGCTGTCCGCGCTGGGCCGCCGCTCGGGAGACGACTCCATCCTGCAAATCGGCCGATAACATCATGCCTATGCTCAACCAAGCCTCTTTCCGAATCCGACCGGCCCAGCCGCCCCTTGCCCGGACACTGGCTGCGGCGGTCTCTTCGGCCCTGCTGGCGCTGGCCATGCCTCCGGCCGGCGCGGCCGCCGCTCCCGGCGCGAGCAACGTCGCGGCCGCCGACGGCGTGGTGCTCAACTTCGTCAATACCGAACTGGAAGCCGTGGTGCGCGCGCTCGGTCAATTCACGGGCAAAACCTTCCTGGTCGATCCACGGGTCAAGGGCCAGCTGACCCTGGTGTCCGAGAACCCGGTCAATCGCGATACCGCCTACCGGATGCTGCTGGGCGCGCTGCGCATGCAAGGCTTCGCGGTTGTGGAAGTCGACGGCGTCAGCAAGGTGGTGCCCGAGGCGGACGCCAAGCTGCAGGGCAGCCCCGTCACCAGCGGCGGCGCGTCGGGCAACGCCGGCCAGCTCGTGACCCGGGTGTTCAAGCTCAACTACGAAAGCGCGACCAACCTCGTGCCGGTACTGCGGCCGATGATCGCACCCAACAACCCGATCAACGCCTACCCCGGCAACAACACGCTGGTCATCACCGACTACGCCGACAACCTGCAGCGCATCGCCAACGTCATCGCCAGCGTCGACACGCCGTCGGCCATCGCCACCGACCTGATCGAGATCAAGAACGGCATCGCCATGGACGTGGCGGCAATGGTGACCAAGCTGCTGGATCCGGGCACGGGCGGCGATGCGACGCAACGCATCACCGCCGTGGCCGACCCGCGCACCAACAGCGTGCTGCTGCGCGCGAGCAGCCCGGCGCGCAACAAGCTCGCGCGCGACCTGATCGCCAAGCTCGACAATCCTTCGGCGCGGGCCACCAACATGCACGTCGTCTACCTGCGCAACGCCGAAGCGGTCAAGCTCGCGGAAGTGCTGCGCGGCGTGCTGACCGGACAGTCGGGCACCGGCACGCTGGGCGGCACGGGCAGCCTGAGCGGCATGAGCGGCGGGCTTGCGGGCAGCTCGACCGGCCTGGGCGGCAACAGCACGGCGAACAGCCTGAACACCAGCACCAGCAATACGAACACATCCGGCACGCTGGGCGGCACCACCGGGCTGGGCGGTTCCTCGGGCACGCTGGGTACCGGGACCACGCAGGCCGGCTCCACCGTCTTCACCGGCGGCGGCGCCACCGTGCAGGCGGACGCCACCACCAACACGCTCATCATTACCGCCCCGGAACCGCTGTACCGCAGCCTGCGCGAGATCATCGACCAGCTCGACGTGCGCCGCGCGCAGATCTTCGTGGAGAGCCTGATCGTGGAGGTATCCGCCGAAACGGCGGCCGAATTCGGCATCCAGTGGCTGACCGGGCTGGGCAATCTCAACGCCGGCAACGGTACGTCGGTGGTGGGCGGGACCAGCTTCGGCGGCACCGGCTCCAACATCATCGGCACCGCGCAGAACATCGGCTCCATCGGCAAGGGCCTGAGCATCGGCATCGCCAAGGGCTCGGTCAACATCCCGGGCATCGGCCAGGTGACCAACCTGGGCTTCCTCGCCCGGGCCCTCGAAACCCAGGCCGGCGCCAACATCCTCTCCACGCCCAACCTGCTGACGCTGGACAACGAGCAGGCGAGCATCATCATCGGCCAGAACGTACCTTTCATCACCGGCCAGTACGCCCAGACCACCGGCACCTCCACCGTCAGCCCGTTCCAGACCATCGAGCGCAAGGACGTGGGCCTGACGCTCAAGGTCAAGCCGCAGGTATCCGAGGGCGGAACGGTCAAGATGGCCATCTACCAGGAAGTGAGCAGCGTCGACGACAGCCGCAGCAACAGCGCCGGCATCATCACCAACAAGCGCGCGATCGAATCCAACGTCCTGGTGGACGACGGCCAGATCATCGTCATCGGCGGACTGATCCAGGACCAGGTTACCGGCGGAGTCGAAAAAGTGCCGGGCCTGGGCGACATTCCGGGCATCGGCGCCCTGTTCCGCTACGACAATCGCAAGCGCACGAAAACCAACCTCATGGTGTTCCTGCGGCCCTACGTGGTGCGCGAGGGCGGGTCCAACAGCAACCTGATGATCGACCGCTACGAATACATGCGCACGCAGCAAGGACTGTCGCAACCCGGTTCGCACTGGCTGCTGCCCGACATGCAGGCGCCGCAGCTTCCGCCACGCGTGCCGGGCGTGGGCGATCCCATCCCCAACGGCAACGCCGGCGCGGGCAACGTGCCGCCGACCATCGTCCCGCGCGACATCGCGGCGCTGCAATCGACCGACCCGACGCTGGTGCTGCAGGTCATCGGCGCACCGTCGGAGAACGAAGCCCAACTCGCCGCGCGCCGCATCGCCGACGCCGGCATGAGCGCCTACGTGGTACACGACGATCCGCTGCGATGGGATGTGCGGATGCGCGTGGCGCGCGACCGCGTCACGGTGGACTCCACGCTGGCGGCACTCAGGGATCTCGGCTACGCGGCCGAGATCGTGACGCGATGAGGGCCCACCCCCTCCGCGCTTCGCGCGTCCCCCTCGAGGGGGCGGCGCTGGCGGACCGGCGGAGCCGGATCCGCGGCGCCCTGGGTCTAGTGCCGTCATCTTGCGGGGCGCGCGGCAGCGCGTAGGGGGGGGCTATGAATCCTCTACCTTATTCCTGGGCCCGGGCGCAGCGGGCGCTGCTCAGCATGCGGCCCGAGGGCAATCTGCTGACGGTCAGCCCGCGCACGCCCGCATGGGCCATCGCCGAGATCCAGCGGCGCCACGGCTCGGTGCGGATCACGCGGATTTCCGACGCCGAGCTGGAAACCCGGCTGACCGCCGCGTACGCCGACACCGGAGATGCCGCGGCGGTGGTGGGGGCCGCCGAGAACGAGATCGACCTCGCGCGGCTGATGCAGGACATCCCCGAAGTGGAAGACCTGCTCGAGACGCAGGATGACGCACCCGTGATCCGGATGATCAACGCGCTGTTCACCCAGGCTGCGCGCGACGGGGCGAGCGACATCCACATCGAGCCCTTCGAGACCCATTCGGTGGTGCGCTACCGCGTGGACGGGACGCTGCGCGACGTGGTAAGCCCGCGCAAGGCGCTGCACGCGGCGCTGATTTCCCGCATCAAGATCATGGCCAACCTCGACATCTCGGAAAAGCGCCTGCCGCAGGACGGCCGCATCGCGCTGCGCGTGGGCGGCCGGCCGATCGACGTGCGGGTGTCGACGCTGCCCACCGGCCACGGCGAGCGCGCGGTGCTGCGCCTGCTAGACAAGGAGGCGGGCCGGCTCGAGCTGTCGCGCCTGGGCATGGACGCCGGGCTGCTCGCGCAACTGGACCGGCTCATCCACCAGCCTCACGGCATCGTCCTGGTGACGGGCCCCACCGGCAGCGGCAAGACCACCACGCTGTATGCCGCCCTGGGACGGCTGGATGCCTCGACCACCAATATCCTGACGGTGGAAGACCCGATCGAATACGACCTGCCCGGCATCAGCCAGACCCAGGTCAACGCCAAGATCAACATGAGCTTTGCGCTCGCACTGCGCGCCATCCTTCGGCAGGATCCCGATGTGATCATGATCGGCGAGATCCGCGACCTCGAAACGGCGCAGATCGCGGTCCAGGCCTCGCTGACCGGCCACCTGGTGCTGGCCACGCTGCACACCAACGATTCCGTGTCGGCCGTGACCCGTCTCACCGACATGGGCGTGGAGCCCTTCCTGCTGTCGTCCTCGCTGCTGGGCGTGCTGGCGCAGCGCCTGGTCCGGCGCCTGTGCCCCGATTGCAAGCAGCCGCATACCGAACCGGACGGGCGCACCGTGTACCGGCCGGTGGGTTGCGCCAACTGCAGCCATACCGGCTACCTCGGCCGTACCGGCATCCATGAACTCTATACGGTGGACGACGCGCAACGGCAATTGATCCACGAGGGCGCGGGAGAACAGGAACTGCGCAACGCCGCCCAAGCCGCCGGCATGCGTACCATGCGGCAGGACGGCGAGCGCTGGATCGCCTCCGGCGAGACCTCGCCGGAGGAAGTCATACGCGTGACCAGGGATGTATAGGAACTGACATGCCTTCGTATCGCTTCGAAGCTGCCGATGCCCTGGGCAAGCTCGACCGCGGGCTGATCGATGCCGACAGTCCGCGCGCGGCGCGCGCGCAGTTGCGTGCGCGGGGGCTGACGCCGCTCGCGGTGGAAGAGGCCGGCGCGCAGCGCAGCGGCGGCGGATCGCGGGCATGGTTCGGCGCCCGGATGTCCGACGCCGAGCTGGCCTGGGCCACGCGCCAGCTCGCCAGCCTGCTCGCGGCGCGCCTGCCGCTGGACGCGGCGCTGACCGCCACCGCGGAGCAGGCGGAGAAAAAGCACATCGCCGAGGTCCTGACCAGCGTGCGGGCCGATGTACGGGCGGGCCACCGCCTGGCCGATGCGCTGGCGACGCGGCCGCGCGATTTTCCCGAGATCTATCGCGCGCTGGTCGCGGCGGGAGAAGAGTCCGGCGACCTCGCCCACGTCATGGAGAAGCTGGCGGACTACATCGAGGAACGCAATGCGCTGCGCACCAAGGTCCTGACCGCCTTCATCTACCCGGCCGTGGTGGCCCTGGTGTCGGTGGGCATCGTCATCTTCCTGCTGGGCTACGTCGTGCCCCAGGTGGTCAGCGCCTTTTCCCAGGCCAGGCAGGAACTGCCGATGCTAACGCGCGTCATGCTGGGCCTGAGCGACTTCGTCCGCAGTTGGGGATGGCTGGTCGCGATCGTCTTTGCCGCCGCCCTCACCGGCTGGCGCATGATGCTGCGCCAGTCGGCCACGCGACTGGCATGGCACACAAGGCTGTTGAAGATGCCGCTTGCCGGCCGTTTCATCCTCGGGCTGGATGCCGCCCGGTTCGCCTCCACCCTCGCGATCCTCACCGGCAGCGGCGTGCCGCTGCTGCGCGCGCTTGACGCGTCCCGCCAGACACTGGGCAACGACCGGCTGCGCGCCAGCGTGGACGATGCGACCTCGCGCGTGCGCGAAGGAGTATCGCTCGCCTCCGCCCTGCAGGTGCAGAAAACCTTCCCACCGCTGCTCGTGCACCTGATCGCCAGCGGCGAGAAGACAGGTACCCTGCCCGAGCTGCTCGAGCGCGCCGCGCAGACGCTGTCGCGCGAGGTCGAGCGGCGCGCCATGGCGTTGACGGCGCTGCTGGAACCGCTGATGATTCTTCTGATGGGGGGTTTCGTGCTGTTGATCGTCCTGGCCGTGCTGATGCCCATCATCGAAATCAACCAGCTCGTGCGCTAGGCGCTTCCCCGGGAAGCCCAGCGCGCGCAAGCATCATCGACTCATGGCAAAAAAAGACAGCCGTTCCAACGACCACCTCGAAAACTCGTTGGGATACCTGCTGCACCGCGCCGCGCACATCATCGAGGCCACTTTCAGCGACGAGCTGAAGGTGGACGACATTTCCCTTTCCCTCTGGCGGGTCCTTGCCACGCTGAACGATCGCGACCATCAGTCGCTGAGCGAGCTCGCCAGCCATACCGGGGCGGAGCTGTCGTATCTGTCGCGGACCGTGGCGCTCGCCGAAGAACGCGGATTCGTCGTCCGCACTGCGCAACCCGGCGACAAGCGCGCCACGAGTGTGGCCATCACGCCTGCCGGCCGGGCCATCGTCCGCAAGTTCTCGCCGTTGACGCGCACGCTGCAGCGGAAATGGCTGACCGGCATTCCGGACGCCGACGTGGAAACCACATTTCGCACGCTGCGCGCCGTCTACCAGAACGCGCTCGCGGGCGCTTCGCCCTCGGCCGCAGTGAATCGCAAGATCACGGTGGCCCGTCGGGTCAGCAAGCGCGCAACGCTCAAGACCGAACCGCGCTGACGATACATCCCGGGGGAATTCCCTAGGGCTCTTGCCGGCCCGAAAAGGTTGTTTAAACTACCATTTAATGCTCCAATGATTTCCGCACGTTGAAAGCCTTCTCGCGCCTGGAGCGGTTTCCGGCGGCGATCCCGATACCCTTTTTCCCTGCGAGGCCCCATGAAGCTGGTCACGATCGACGCAATCCCCGGAGGAACGGCCGGCGCCATGGTGGCATCCGGCGAGATTCTGCACCTGGGCCGCGCCGCCGCTTCCGGCACAATCGAAGCCTGGCTGCCGCCGACCGTGCGCGGCATCCTCCTCGCCGGCCCTGAAGGGCTGGAGGTTGCGCATCGCCTGGTCCGGCGAGTGGAAAACATGGACGCGAACGGGCAGGAGCGATTGCGACGCCTCGGCGCCCTGACCCGCCTCGACGCGACACCACTGCTGGCCCCCGTTCCCGACCCTCGATTGATTCTCGCGGCCGGGCGCGCCTATCGCTCCCACGTCCAGGAGATGGGCGGAGGTTCGCCGCCGCATCCGACCGCTTTCCTCAAGAGTCCCGACAGCGTGACGGGCCCCGGTGCGCGCATTCCCGTTTCGGCCCGCACAGCGCAGGTCGACTACGAAGGAGAACTGGCCGTGGTCTTCGGACGCACGTGCCATGGCGTGGCGCCAGAGCAAGCCCTCGACCATGTCGCCGGCTACACGATTGCCAACGACGTCTCGGCCCGCGACTGGATGCCGGGCGTGCTTGCCGCGTGCACGGCCGCCGAAGGGCGGCAGAGCTGGGAAACCAACATCATGGGCAAGCAGTTTCCGGGCTTCACCCCGATGGGACCGGTGCTGGCCACGCGCGACGAAGTTCCCGATCCTTCGTCGCTGCAACTCGTCACCCGGCTGAATGGGCGCGTCATGCAATCGGCAAGTGTGGGCGATCTCATTCACGGTATCGCCGACACGATTGCGCATTTTTCGCAGTGGTACCGGTTCCAGCCCGGCGACATTCTCCTGACCGGCACGCCAGCGGGCGTCGGCTTCGGCCGGGATCCGCAAGTCTTCATGCGGCCGGGCGATACGGTCGAGGTCGAAATCGGCGGCATCGGCGTATTGAGCAACGACATCGCGCCGGCTTGATAGCGGGACGCCACCACCAACGAAGAGGGAGACCCTCCATGCATCCACGCATCGACCATGCCGCCTTCGCCCCGCCCAACGATGGCGCGATCGTCCACCCCTACGTGCTCTCGCACGGGACGCTCGAGTGCTACGACATAGAGAAATCGCGGCGCTTCTACGAAGAATTCCTGGGACTGGAATGCGTGCACCATGCCGTGCGCGGACTCTCCATCCGTTGCGGCATGAAGTTCCACATCGTCTGCCTGGAGGTGGGCGAGCGCCTGAGGCCTGCAAACGTGTTCCAGCATTGGGGCCTGGACGTGGCCACGCCCGGCGAGGTGGAAGCCGCCTGGGAAGCCGCCCGCTCGCTACAGGCGGAATACGAAATCCGGCAGGTCCTGTCGATCAGGAACCAGCACGGCGTGTACTCGTTCTACCTCGAAGATCTCGACCACAACTGGTGGGAGATCCAGCATTACGACGGCTTCCAGCACGACGACGTCTTCCGCGCAGGGGATCGCCACACCATGGACGAACGCCCCTCGCAGCGGGGCCGCGGCAATGTCCGGGCCGCCCGCACGGATTGACCGCGCGTTCCGCTCATCCAAACCACAAGAAACAAAGGAGACACCGATGGACGACCTGCCCATCCTCGACGCATACACCCATCTCATGCCCGCGGCCTACCTGGAGCAGGTCGCCCGGCTCTCGACCAATCGCGACATCGCCAAGCGCCTCGGTACAGTGCCGATGCTCTACGATGTTCCGCTCCGGATCGAAATGATGAAGCGCTTCGGCAACTACCAGCAGGTGATTTCGCTATCCCAGCCTTCGGCCGACAACGTAGTGGGTCCGGACGAGTCGCCGGCCCTGGCCCGGCTGGGCAACGATGGGCTGGCCGAACTCGTGGACCGCCATCCCCGGTACTTTCCGGCCTTCGTGGCCAGCCTGCCCTTGAACAATATCGAAGCGGCGCTCGAGGAATTCGACCGCGCGGTGCTGAAACTCGGCGCCGCCGGCATACAGATAGAAAGCAATGTGCAGGGTGTGGCGCTGGACCATCCCCGCTTCCTGCCTCTGTTCGAGCGGGCTGTGTTCCACGACGTGCCCATCTGGCTGCACCCGCATCGCGGCAGCCGCTTCGCCGACTATCCGACGGAAGACAAGTCGCGTTTCGAGATATGGCAGGTCCTCGGCTGGCCCTACGAAACCAGCGCGGCAATGGCGCGCCTGGTGTTCTCCGGACTGTTGAAGCGCCTGCCCGGCCTGAAGATCATCACTCACCACCTGGGCGGGATGATTCCCTACTTCGAGGGCCGCATCGGCACCCTGTGGGACCAGATCGGCGTGCGCACGGCCGATGAAGACCTCGGCTACATCAAGGACATGCTGGGCACCCGCCCCGTCGACTGCTTCCGCCAGTTCTACGGCGACACGGCCGTGGGCGGATCGGCGTCGGCCATCCGCTGCGGTCTCGACTTCTTCGGTGGCGATCAGGTCCTGTTCGCAAGCGACTGCCCCTTCGATCCGGAAGGAGGACCAGGCTTCATCCGCGACACACTGCGGGCTATCCGAAGCCTGGCGCTGCCCCCCGACATCCATCGCAAGATCTGCTACGACAACATGGCGGGACTGATCGGCCTCGCGCCGCAGCCGGATGGCGAACGCGCGGCGGCCAGCACGGAGGAGGCCTGACATGAAGAACTTCCTGGCACTGTGCACCGCGGCGCTCGCCGCCATCACGGGAACCGTTTGCGCGCAGCCGTTTCCCTCGCGGCCGATCACCATCGTCGTTCCCTACACGCCCGGGGCCGGGGGCGATCTCATCGCCCGGAAACTGGCGCCGGAGATGGCGCGGTCCCTGGGCCAGCCAGTCGTGGTCGAGAATCGCGTCGGCGCCAGCGGCACCGCTGGAGTCGCCAAGGCGCCCGCCGACGGACACACCCTGCTGTCGACCGCCGACACCATCACGATGCTCCCGTATCTGTACAAGCACGTCACGTTCTCGCCATCGAAAGATTTCGCACCGATTGCCATGGTAGCCAACGGCACGTGGGCGCTTGCCGTCACGCCGTCGCTGCCCGCCAACTCCCTCGCCGACCTCGTCGAGCTGGCCAAGACTCGCCCCGGGGGCTTGTCCTACGCCTCCCCAGGGCTTGGGACACCTCACTATTTCCTGATGGAACTGTTCAAGCAGACCGCCAAGATCGACATGCTGCACGTGCCGTACAAGGGCATGTCGGGCCTGGTCACCGACCTGATCGGCGGGCAGGTGCAGGTCGCGCTGCTGTCCTTGAACGTGGCGCTGCCCCATGTCACGGCGGGCAAGTTGCGGCTGGTCGCCGTCATTGCCGACCGCCGCTCGCCGCTGGCTCCCTCCATTCCCACGCTGCAGGAAGTGGGGTACGCCAACTTCCCGTTCGCGCCCTGGATCGGCCTGCTTGCGCCGGCGGGCACGCCGCGCCCGGTGGTCGAGCGGTTGCATCGTGCCATCGGGCAGGCACTCGCATCCAGCGACGTCCGTGACGCACTGCGCCAGCAAGGCTTGGAAGTGGCCCTCGGTTCCCCCGACGAACTGGGGACGCGCATCCGCGCCGACATGGAACGGTGGAAAACTCTGGTCGAGCGCTCCGGCGTCGAACCCGAATAAGCGGCACCGGCACAGCCGCGCCAGCCTTCCCCACTCCGCGGCCGTGTGCGCCGCGGAGTTGACGACGCGCCGGGAAGCGCTGATGATCCGCCTGACGGGTACGGGCGCCTTGCCTGACATGGCCTCGCGCCTCCCGGATATCGCCCGTGCGCCGGCGGCCCCATGCATCGCCCCCTTGCCGCGGCACCCCATCCAGCCCAGGAGCCGCCATGACGACCGTCTACGATTTTTCCGCCAGCGACATCGAAGGCAAGGAAGTCTCGCTCGACCACTATCGCGGCAAGGTGCTGCTGATCGTGAACGTCGCGTCCCAATGCGGCTTCACGCCCCAGTACGCGGGACTGGAAGCGCTGTACCGCTCGTACCGCGACCGCGGCCTGGAAGTGCTGGGCTTCCCGTGCGACCAGTTCGGCCACCAGGAACCGGGCAGCAACGAGACGATCCGCAACTTCTGCAAACTCAACTACGACGTCACCTTCCCGATGTTCGCCAAGATCGACGTCAATGGCGAGTCGGCCCACCCGCTCTACCGCTGGCTGAAGAACGCCAAGCCCGGCGTGCTCGGCACCGAGGCCATCAAGTGGAACTTCACCAAGTTCCTGGTGGACCGCTCGGGCGAGCCCGTCGCTCGCTACGCGCCTACCGACAAGCCGGAGTCGATCAAGCCGGACATCGAGGCGGCGCTGGAAACCGGGCCGGCGCCGTCCTGACCGGCCGCGGGGTTTCAACCATCCCACCCGGCCTCCCTGGCCGGGATCTCCACCCCGGGAATACCGGCGAGGATTTCCGACAGGATATCGATGAACCGCTGAACCGGCGCGGACAGCGCCTTGTGGCGCGGCCAGGCCACGACGACCTTGCGCCGTACAGCCGGCTCGACCAGGGCCACGCTTCGCAGCGCGCCGGCGAACGACTCCGATGACAAGGCCATGGGCGGAATGATGGACAGCCACCCCGGCCTGAGCGTGACATGCAGCAAGCTCTGCAGGGAGTCGACTTCCAGCTGCGGCCTCAGGACCAGCCCCTGCAGGCCGAACTGGGCATCGATCAGGTTGCGCATGGACTTGTAGCGCGACGGCAGCACGAGCTGAAACCCCGCCAGCTCGCTCCCACGCATGAGGAGCCGATCCGCCAGGGTATCCCGGTGTCCGACCGCCACCAAGGCTTCGGTGGAAATGTCCCGGGTCTGCATGTTGAGCAGGTCCTGTGTCGTGCTCAGCAGCGCGCACTCCAGGTCGCCGGCGATGAGCCAGCTGATCAAGTCGCTGCGATACCCGTCCCGGGACAGAAGCTCGACCTCCGGATGGCGTTCGCGGAACGCCTCCAGCGCCCGCGCCATCACGAACTGGTGAAACGATGCCTGCGCACCGATCCGGATCTTGCCACTGAACCGGTCCGCGCCGCTCGCCAGCACCGCCCCTGCACGCTCGAGCTCCGTCAGCACGCGGATGCAATGCCGGTAGAACTCGTGCGCCAGGGAGGTGGGCGTCACCCCATGCGGATCGCGGTTGAACAACTGCACGTCGTGATGCGCTTCCAACCGCTTGATCTGCTGGCTGATCGCGGGCTGGACGACATGCAGCCGACGCGCGGCGCGCGTGATGCTGCCCTCTTCATAGAGCGCGACGAAGCAGCGTATCTGGCGTATGTCCATGCTGGGCACCCGGGCAGGGAGTGAGGCGCTCCTGAAACCGGAATCTCGTTCAGCGGGTGGGAACGACACCCGGCGCCAGGCCCGCGACATGTTCGGCGATCGCTCCAGGCGTCGTCAGCCAGACCCGGTGGCGCTGCGAGGCGATGTGGGACAGTATGCGCCGCAATTGCCTGATGCGATGGGGCTGTCCGGTCAGGAACGTATGCAGCGACAGGCAATATACCATCGGATATTGCACCGACTCCTGGAGCTGCTCGTCGAACGCATCGATGGCCATGCGCGTGAACTCTTCGTCGCTCGCCCCACGGTTCACGTAAGCGGGCAAATCGTTGAGCTCCATCGACGGATAGGGCACGGCAAGGATAGGCCCGTGCTGGGTGCGGAACCACATGGGCTGGTCGTCGAACCACCAGTCGAGCATGTATTTCCATCCCAGTTCCTTGAGCAGTTCCGGCGTGTTCGGGCTCTGCGAGATGAACGGTCCCAGCCATCCGGCCGGCGCCTTGCCCTCATGCCGCTCGAACAGCGACTTGACCTCGCCCAGCATGGCCCGCTCGGCGTCCGGCGACATGTCGGCCTGGCGCTCGGAGTTCGTGCGCCCGTGTCCGACCATCTCGTCGCCACGCTGCCGGCATGCCTCCAGTACCTCCGGGCAGACGTCGTAGACCGATCCGTTGGCCAGCACCGCCAAGGGAAATCCGAACGACTCGAATTCCCGCAGGATGCGCCACACCCCCACGCGATTGCCGTAGTCGCGATAAGCGTATCCGCGGTGGTAGGGAGCGGATGGCATGGAGGTGAAATCGTTGCCGGGATTGCGCCCGAACTCGAAGCCCTCGATGTTGAGGGCGAAATAGACCGCCAGCCGCTTCCCCTCCGGCCAGTCGTAGACCGGCCGGGTGACGATGGCGCTGTAATCGTAGCGATCGTTGCCGTGTTCGAATTTCTTCACTTCCCATCCTCCTCTGCCACCGCCGGCGCCAAGCCTTCGAGCGCCGCCAGCAGTGTCCTGGTATCCATCACGTCCGCGTACTTCTCCGCCATGTCGTAAAGATTGACGGCATGCGAGGCCTGGTTCCGGTCGTAAACCGCGTCCGAAGGCACGGCGACTCGATAGTTGTAGGAAAACGCGTCCACCACGCTGCTGCGCACGCAGCCCGACGTCGCGCAACCCGTCACCACCAGGGTGTCGGCACCGGTATTGACCAGGTAGCTGGCCAGCGGAGTGCCGAAGAACGCACTGGGATGTTTCTTGGGCAGCAACACGTCGCCCGGACGAGGCGCGATGGACGCCACGAATTCGTAGCCCTTGGCCGGGATCTGCATCATGGTCGGCACCTTCTCCGTCAGCCGGCCCTGGTCGAAGCCGAACTTGGGCGCGACGTGGGGATACAGCACCGGCCAGTTCCTCGCGCGAAACAGCGCCAGCAATTCGGCGATGTGCTCGATGGCCCGCCACGCCGTATCACCGCAGGAAGTGGGGAACTCCTGCACGGCCTGCTCGAACGGCATCGGCCTCGTCCCGGCCGTGCGGTATTGCACGTCGATGATCAACAGCGCGGGCCGTCGGCCCAGGCCCGACGGCCGGCCAAATCCGGCCAAGCGGGAAGCGGCCCGGTCTCGCTCGGGGATGAGCTGGTCCCATATTTCCGACATGTCGCTTTCCTCCTCAACGCGCACCGCGCACGATATCGAGGATCCGGGCCGCGTCGCAGGCCTCGGCACCTCGCCACGCCACGTGGCCATCGGGGCGCACCAGCACCAAGGGTGCGCCATACGCCCGGGCCGCTTGTCCGGATTCGATCCGGTGCACCGCCAGCGGCATCCCCCTGCGATCCGCTTCGCGCACGAACCGGCCCGCCTCGGCCATGGCCCCGTCGCCGAATGCCAGCAGCGTGAATCCCCTGCCAAAAAGATCGAGTGTCGACCGTCCCGGTTCAAGCCAGGCGTGCGGCGCGCGCGCGCCCGGGCGTGCGGTCTGCTCGTAGCGCGAGTATTCGTCGGGAACCGGCGGCGTGCCGTCCGCCACGCACAGCGGCGATTCGTCGTAGCGGTATCCCATCTGCAACCCCCACGACTGCCACTCGTACTGCGTGGCGCGCTTCATCTGCTCGCCGATCTCGCGGCGCGCCGCCTCCGCCTGAGCCGTGTCCTCCAGCAGGTACTCGCAGCGGGGCGGCGACACCCAGGTCTTGTAGTTGTGGGTCGAGTAGGCGGCATTGCGCACCGCTACCGGCTGGCGCTCCTGCGTGTAGGCCGGCAGCAGGGCCGGCCCGCCCCACCCCTCGATCATCGCCTGCAGCTTCCACCCCAGGTCCGCCACGTCGCCCAGGCCCGTGTTCATGCCCATGCCGCCGGTGGGCGACATCGTGTGCACGGCATCGCCGGCCAGCAGCACCCGTCCCCGCCCGTAGCTCCCGGCCACCAGTTCGGCCCGCTTCCACGGCAGGATGGACACCACCTCGAACGCGATCCGGTCCGTGCCCAGCGCGCGCTGCACCCAGGCTCTGGCGTCGAAGGCCTCCATGTCGAACTTCGCCGCCGTGCCATACACGGTCAGCCGCCACACATCGCGCCCATCGATCACCGTGACGTTGCCCCAGGTTCCCTCCGGCCCGATCAACAGGAACCGCTCGGCGGCCTGCTTGCCGCACTGCTCCAGCAGCCCCGGGCAGGAGAACAGCACGCTCATCGAATAATTCAGGTGGCCCCGGCCTTCCATCTCGATGCCGAGACCGGTCCGGATCGTGCTGCCCGCGCCATCGCATCCCACCAGATAGTCGGCCCGGATAGCCAGGGGCGCGTTCCGGCGCAGGTCCGTGGCGCGGATCAGGACATGTTCCGCATCCTGCTCGAAGCCGTCGACCCGCGTCTCGACCCGGATCGTGCCGCGGCCGCTGTCCCGCAGCGCCCTCTTCAGGACCGGATCGAGCCAGTGCTGTGGGCAGCGTTGCTTCTTCTCCGGCGACCACTCGGGCAGCGGCATGGCTGCCAGCGCGGGATACTCGTCCCTGGCCAGCGTATGGCCGGCCAGGCTGGTGCAGAACTCGATGGAAAGCGCGAAATCGCCGGGAAACCCGCTTTCCCGGACAGCTTGCGCGATTCCCCAGCGCCGGAAGAGCTCCATGGTCCGCACGGAAACGAACCCCGCTCGCGGATGGGTCACGTGCCCGTCTTCCTTTTCCAGCACCATCGCGTCGATACCCCGCCACGCGAGATCCAACGCCAGGGACAAGCCCACCGGACCGGCACCGACGATCGCCACCGGGGTGGACAACACTTCTTCAGTCATACAGTCACTCCACCGAAACCTTTGCATCCGTCACCACCTGCTTCCACTTCCTGCCTTCGGCTACCACCGCCGCCGAGAACTGGTCCGGCGTCTCGTCCACGGGCATATAGCCGAGCCTGGCGATTTCCGCCTGCACCGACGGCTGCTGACTGGCGTGGCGGAACGCGGTATTCAACTTGGCCAGCACACCCACGGGAATCCCCTTGGGGGCCACCAGCCCGAACCATTCGAGCGACTCGAACCCGGGATATCCGCTCTCGGCAAAAGTCGGCAGATCGGGAACCAGCGGATTGCGCTCCAGGCTGGAAATGGCGATGGGGCGCAAGCCCCCGTCCTGCATGTGAGGCAGCATGTGTCCCAGCGCGATGAACGCCATGTCCAGATGATCGCCGGTCAGGTCCGTCAGCACTTGCGCGTTGCCCTTGTAGGGGATATGGATCATGTCGATTCCGGCGCGCGCCTTGAACAGCTCGCCGGTCAGGTGGATGATCGATCCCACACCCGCGGAGCCGAAGCTCAGCCTGCCCGGCCTGGCCTTGGCCAATGCCACGACGTCCGCGACCGTCCGCACGGGCAGCTTGCTGTTGACCGCCAATACCAATGGCCCGCGCACGGCCCGGCTGACCGGCTGGAAAGAAGCAAGCGGGTCGTAGGGCAGCGAGGCATACAGCGATGGCGCGACCGCCAGTGTGCTGGTGCCGCCCCACAGCAGCGTGTAGCCGTCGGCCGCCGCGCGGGCCGCCTGACCACCTCCCAAGGTGCCGCCAGCGCCCGGCCGGTTGTCCACCACGATGGTCTGGCCTAGCTCCGGAGCAATGGCCCGCGCGAAGATGCGGGCGGTGACATCGGTGGGCCCGCCCGCCGCGAACGGCACGATCAGCGTGACGGGACGGCTGGGATAGTCGGCCGCCCAGGCCGTGGACAACACGGCCGCGGACAGTGCCCAGGCCAGCACGATACGGGCGTGACGTCGCCACGCTTGTCTGGAAGCGTTCATGTGATTCTCCTGAAATTGCGCGGTCGCCGCCGCGCCGTGAAAACTAGACGGGAATCCGGCCTGCCCATCCGCCATAGAGCGGCTCGCCCACACGCTCCGGGGCCAGGTAGGCCTCGCCGCCGGCCTCCCTCACCATGGCCCAGGCCAGGCACAGGTTGGAAGACACGACAGGCTTGCCTGTCGTGGACGAGACTTCGACCAGGGCCCTGAGCGTCGGCATGCCGGTCCCCGTGAACATGATGGCGTCGGCATCCTGCCAGCGCAGCCGGCTGAACGAAGACATCACCAGGGGAGTCGTGATGCCGTAGATATCGCGCGTGTCGCTGGTGTCCAGCGACACCGAGGCACAATCGACAACGTCCAGGCCCACGGCTTCCCAATAGCGTTTGCTGGCCTCGACCAGGAACGGCGGATAAGGCGCGAAAAGGGCGACCCGCCTTGCGCTGAGGTGATCCAGGGCCCGCCGCAGCGCCTGCGCCGAGGAAATGACGGGATAGCCGAAGCGCGCCGACGCAGCATCCAGCGCCCGCCGCTCCTCATCCGCGCCCACCAAATACGAGCTACCGGTGCAGGCATAGCCCAGCACATCCAGCCTGGCGCTGTCGTAGCTCTCCAGGCTGGACGGCAGATTGATCAGGTAATCGATCAGCCGCTGGCGCGAATCCGTGCGGCTGCCTTGCAGACGAGTGACGAGCATCGAGAATCCGGCAGGCAGCAGAGCCGCCAGTTCGGGCTCGACCACGGGATTCGCCTGCGGAACCGCCACGCCCAGCACCGCACCATTGCCATACTCGCGTACCACGTCGCTCATGACATTCCTTCGTTCCAGAGTCGAAGAAATTATCTGCAGGCGACGCCATCGGGACAATTAACTTTGGTTGATGGGGGGTATCACGCAGCACCCCACCCTGGGCAAGCCTCCCGTTTCATGGGAGCATCTGCGCTTTCCGTCAGAAAGCGAGCAACAGCATGAAAGAAGTCATCGACGTCGGCCTGCCCGATGTGGGCCAGCCTTTTTCCTGGGCGGTGCGCAGCGGCGGGATCCTGTTCACCTCGCAAGGTCCGGTGCGCAAGGACGGCAGCATCGACACCGGCCCGATCGAGGACCAGGCCCGCCTGACCTTCCGCAACCTGCAATCGGCGGTCGAGGCCGCGGGCGGCACGCTGGACGACGTCACGCAGGTGCTGATCTACATGACCGACGTCAACGACATGAAGGCCATCGACGCGGTCTACCGCGAGTTCTTCACCGCGCCCTACCCCAGCCGCTCCAGCGCGGCCGTCGCCGCCCTGGTCGTGCCGGGCATGAAGGTGGAGATCGTGGCGTTCGGGGTGGTCAACAAGTAGCCCGTTTCACTCCGGGTCCAGCACGTCGAAGGGCGAGGCCGAGCGCTTGATGTAGCCCAGCACGATGTTGGACTCGATGTCGCGCACGCCGGGCGCGCGGTACAGCCGATTGACGATGAAGTCGGAGTAGTGGCTGACGTCCCGCGCCCTGACCACCAGCATGTAGTTGGCCCCGCCCGTGACGATGCGGGCGGACAGCACTTCCGGCCAGTCCTTGATGGCGGCCACGAAGGCTTCGTGCCACCCCTCCACCTCGTGGCGCATGGACACGTGCACCACGGCCTCGACTTCCAGGCCCAGCTTGGCGTAGTCCAGCACGCAGCTGTAGCCCTGGATGATGCCCGCTTCCTCCAGCAGTTTCACGCGCCGCAGGCACGCCGATGGCGACAGCGAGACCTTGGCCGCCAGGTCCTGGTTGCTGATGCGGCCGTCGCGCTGCAGGCACTCGACGATGCGCATGTCGAGACGGTCCAATTTTATTCGCATTATATTTCAACTTTCTTTTTGAATTTCGAATTTTATTCGAATTCAGCCTTGCACGGGCGTCGAAAATGCCAGCACATTCGACGGCCGCTTCGATAAGATTCCGCTTGAACACACGGCGTCGCGGCCCGCGCACGCCGCCCCCTAGCCGCGACGCCATGCCCCTGATAGACATCAGCCCCCCGCTTTCCCCCGCGACCCCGGTCTGGCCGGGCGACACCCCGTTCCAGCAAGCCGAGGTCTGGCGCATGGAAGGCGCCTGTCCCGTCAACGTCGGGCGCGTGACACTGTCGCCCCACACCGGCGCCCATGCCGACGCGCCGCTGCACTACGCGCGCGACGGCGTACCCATCGGCGCCGTGCCACTCGACACCTACCTCGGCCCCGTCCGCGTCATCCACTGCCTGGATGCCGGTCCGCGGGTGGAACCGCGCCATATCGAACACGCCCTGGCGGACCTGCCGCCGCGCGTGCTCCTGCGCACCTATGCCCGCAATCCGGTCGAGCACTGGGACAGCGGCTTTTGCGCGATCGCGCCTGCCGCCATCGCGCTCCTGGCGCGGCATGGCGTGCGGCTGGTCGGCATCGACACGCCCTCGATCGACCCGCAGGAATCCAAGACCATGGACGCGCACCGCGCGGTGCATGCCGCGGGCATGGCCATCCTCGAGGGCCTGGTGCTAGACCAGGCGCCCGAGGGCGACTACGAATTGATTGCCCTGCCGCTGCGCTTCGCCACGCTGGACGCGAGTCCCGTGCGCGCGGTGCTGCGGCCGCTGCGCTGACCACCCCGCTTCCGTTTCAACGACCCATCGTCCAGGACGTTCCTCCATGACTGCCTCCCGGCAAGACACCGCCGCATCCCCCGCCTCGTGGCACAACGCGCAGATGGATTTCTCCAAATCCATGAGCTATGGCGATTACCTCGGCCTAGACCAGCTGCTGGGCGCCCAGCATCCGCTGTCGCCCGACCACAACGAGATGCTGTTCATCATCCAGCACCAGACCAGCGAGCTGTGGATGAAGCTGATGCTGCACGAGCTGTTCGCGGCCCGCGCGTGTATCCAGCGCAGCGAGGTGGAGCCGGCCCTGAAGATGCTGGCGCGTGTCTCGCGCATCATGGAGCAGCTGGTCCATGCCTGGACGGTGCTGTCGACGATGACGCCGTCGGAATACAGCAAGTTCCGCCATTACCTGGGCAGCTCGTCCGGCTTCCAGTCGTTCCAGTACCGGCAGATCGAGTTCGTGCTGGGCAACAAGAATGCCGCGATGGTGGCGCCGCATGCGCATCACCCCGAGCGCAAGGCACTGGTGGAAGCGGCGCTGGAAGCCCCCTCGCTGTACGACGAGGCGCTGATGCTGATGGCGCGGCGCGGCTTCGCCATCGCGCCGGAGCGCCTCGCACGGGATTGGACCCTGCCCACGCAATACGACGCCTCGGTCGAGGCGGCCTGGCTGAAGGTGTACGCCGATCCGGATGCGTGCTGGGACCTGTATGCGCTGGCGGAAAAACTCGTGGACCTGGAGGACGCCTTCCGCCAATGGCGCTTCCGCCACGTGACGACGGTGGAGCGCGTGATCGGCTTCAAGCGCGGGACCGGCGGCACGGCCGGGGTCAGCTACCTGCGCAAGATGCTGGAGGTCGTGCTGTTCCCAGAGCTCTGGCAGATGAGAACGAATTTGTAACCCCCCCCCTACGCGCTGACGCACGCCCCCCAGGGGGCGGCACTGGCGGACCGGCGGAGCCGGATCCGCTGTGCCCTGGGTAGAGCGGCGCTTGAAAGGCGCCGCTCTATAATCGATCGATAGTTCCAAGGAAAATCGTTCCATGTTCGAGCACGTTCCCCGCTATGCCGGCGATCCCATCTTGTCGCTGGTGCAGACTTTCCTGAAAGATCCCCGCGAGCACAAAGTCAATCTCAGCATCGGCTTCTACTACGACAGCGAAGGCAAGGTGCCCGTGCTCGGCAGCGTGAGCCAGGCCCGCGACCGCATCGACACCTCGGTGCCCGCGGTCTACCTGCCGATGGAAGGCGATGCCCAGTACCGCAAGGCGATCCAGGAAACCGTGCTGGGCGCCGGCCACCGCGCCGTGGCCGAGGGCCGGGTGGCGACCATCCATACCCTGGGCGGCTCGGGTGCGCTCAAGGTGGGTGCCGATTTCCTGAAGGCGCATTTCCCGGGCAGCGAGATCTGGATCAGCGATCCCACCTGGGAGAACCACTACAACATCCTGGGCGGCGCGGGTTTCCCCATGCATGCCTTCCCGTACTACGACGCGGCCACCAACGGCATCCGCTTCGACGAGATGCTGGCCACGTTCGAAACGCTGCCCGAGCGCAGCATCGTGCTGCTCCAGCCCTGCTGCCATAACCCGACGGGTATCGACCCGTCGCGCGAGCAGTGGCTCAAGATCATCGACGTGCTGGTCGCCCGCAACGCCATCCCGTTCTTCGACATGGCCTACCAGGGCTTCGGCGATGGGCTGGAAGAGGATGCCTGGGTCGTGCGCGAAGTGGCCAACCGCGGCATCGCCATGCTGGTGGGCAACTCGTTCTCGAAGAACATGTCGCTGTACGGCGAACGCGTGGGCGGACTCTCGGTGGTCTGCCCCACCGCCGACGAGGCGAGCCGCGTGCTGGGCCAACTCCAGGCCACGGTGCGCAAGAACTACTCCAGCCCCGCGCTGTTCGGCAGCCGGGTGGTCAGCACCCTGCTGAACGACCCTGCGCTGCGCGAGGAATGGAAGGGCGAAGTGGCGCAGATGCGCACGCGCATCCATACCATGCGCAAGGGCCTGCGCGACCGACTGCACGCCCTGCGTCCGGACCTGGACGTGGATTACTTCGTCAACCAGCGCGGCATGTTCAGCTACACCGGACTGAACCCGGCGCAGGTCGATCGGCTGCGCGACGAGTTCGGCGTCTACCTGATCCAGTCCGGCCGCATGTGCGTGGCCGGACTGTTCGAGGCCAACCTGGACTACGTGGCCGCGTCCATGGCCAAAGTGCTGGCCTGAACCGGGCCGAAGCCGGCATCCGGCTCAATCGAGCCGGATGTTCGCCTTGTCGATCACCTGGCGATACAGGCCGCGCTCTTCCTTGACCTGCCCTGCCAACGCCGCGGCATCGACAGCGGGCACGTCAAACCCGCGCTCGTTCAGTTGCCTGACGAAAGCCGGATCGCGCAGGATGTGGTTCAGGTGCGCATCCAGTCTGGCCCTGGCCTGGGTATCCATGCCCGCGGGCGCAAGCAGGCCAACCCAGCTGTCCACCGCCGCCAGTGCCGGATAGCCGCGCCTTATCGCCAATGCCGCGCGATGGCGGCCGCCGCCTCGGCGCCGCTGCGGCAGGCGCCATTCACCAGCGATTGCGCCAGGTAGTCGCCACAGTAATAGACGCCGCGACGCTCGGCGCCCTGCCAGGCCAGGAACCGCGCGACCTTGCGGCCATATCCCGGATAGAAGACGGGCAGCTTGCAAGCGATCCACTGGTTGTATCGGTAGACCAGGCGCCGATCGAAGCCCGGTATGCGGGCGCGTATCTCGGCGCGCAAGAGACGGTCGACATCGTCGGTGCAACCCTGCTCCTGGGCCTCCCGCACGGCTTCCGGCGTCAACTGGCAATAGAGGATGGACTTGGCCTCGCCGGCATCGGCGGGCGCCGCCATCTGCTGCCAGGTCGCGATGCGGGTCGACCGGCTGCGCAGCGAGAACTCGAGGGCGGGCGCAAGCTCGCCGCGCAGCGCATAGTGGACGATACCCAGGCTGTTGTAGCGCACGGCGTCCAGCAGCGCGCGCTCCTCGTCCGATTGCCCGGAAACCAGCTTTCCCGCGTATTGCCCTTGGGTCGCGCAGACGACGATATCCGCCGCGGCCTCGAATTCGCCGGCGCCCTGGCGATACCTGACGACGGAAGCCGCCGGGGCCTCGCGCATGATGCCGGTCACCCGAGCTCCGTACTCGATGGCGAGCTTCTCGGCCAGCGCGGCGGTCAGCCGTCCCATGCCTCCCCGCGGCACGTGGACCGTATCGAGGCCCAACAGGCTGGGGGTGGTGCTCAGGTAGAACGAGGCGGAGATGTCCTCCGGATTCCAGCTGCGCGTCCCCCGGAACACGGGCTCGACCAGGCGCTCCAGCACGCGCCGACCGGCCACCTTCCGGATGTAGTCCGCAAGCGTTACGTCGTCGTAGGCCAGCGCCGACGCCGCATGATCGGGATCGGTGCGTCCGCGCAGCCAGGCCAGGTGCAGCCCCGAGCGCAGCAGCCCCGCCCGGTCGCGCCACCCCAGTCCGGGCGTGCGCAGTGCCGCGAAGCCCGGCATCAGGTCTATCCGGTATGTCGCGTCGTCCGTGCGGCAATCCGCACCGAGATTCCTGAGCGGGACCAGGGTATCGCGCAAGCCCAGCTCGTCGATCAGGGCCTGCAGTTCACTGCCGAAGGGATAGAGCAGCCGGGCGCCCGTGTTGTACGGAATCGGCCCCGCCCGACCCTGCGCCACACGCCCGCCGGGCTGGTCGTCCGCCTCGAGCACCTTTACCTGGAAGCCCCGCTGCTGCAGGCGGAAAGCGGCGGTCAGGCCGGCAATGCCGGCGCCCACGACGATGATGGACCGGCTCATTGCGGCTTCCCCACGGTGGCGGGCAGGACCAGTTCCAGCAGGGACGGCCCCGCCGCATCCAGCGCCCGCTCGAGCGCCGGCAGGAAGGCGCCGGTCTCTTCGATGCGCTCGGCATGCGCGCCGAACGCCCGCGCATAGTCGGCGAAGGACGGGTTGTGCAGGTCGGTCCCCACCGCGCGGCCGAACAGCCGCAACTGGCTGCCGCGTATCGCGCCGTACCCCCCGTTGTTCACGACGACGATCACGATCCGCAGGCCGTGCTGCACGGCAGTGGCCAGCTCCTCGGCATGCATGAGGAAACAGCCGTCGCCGGCCACCGCCACCACGGGGCGCGCGGCATCGGCCAGGGCCGCGCCGATGGCCGCCGGCAATCCGTACCCCATCGCGCCGCTCTTCGGTCCGAGCATGCGCCCTCCGCGCCGCAAGGCGAAGTAGCGATGCAGCCAGACGGCATAGGCGCCGGCGCCCACCGTCACCACGGCCTGCGCCGGCAGCCGTTCGCGCAATTGCTCGAACACCTTGCGCAGATCGACCGGGGCGTCGCAGGCGCCGCTGCCCACGAAGCGCTCCCTGGCCGCGCGCATGCCCGCCAGCCAGCCCTCGTCCGGCCTGGCCTGCACGGGCAGGGCCTGCAGGGCGGCCGCGAATTCGCAGGGATCCGCCTGGATCGCCAGGTCGGCCTGGTACACCCGGTTCAATTCGCCGGCCTCGGCATGCACGTGCACCAGCGCCTGACGTGGCCGGGGCGCGTCGAGCAGCCTGAATCCCCCGAAGCCGCCGGCGCCGAACGTGTTGATCTCGCCCAGGCGCACGTTCACGGCCAGCACGAGATCCGCCTGGGCGATCCCTTCGGCCAGCACCGGATCGATGCCTATGCCGGTCTCGCCGGCGAAGTGGGGATCGGCATGATCGACCAGGTCGCCCCGCCGATAGGCCGTCGCCACCGGCCAGCCGCAACGGGCGGCAAACGCGGCCATCCGGTCGAGCGCCGCGGCGTCCCAGCCGCTGCCTCCCAGCAGCAGCAAGGGCTTGCGCGCACCGGCGCACAAGGCCTGCAGCCGGGCCATGTCGTCCGCCGGCGGCGCCGGGCGCACGGGCCGGGGGGCCTGAAGGTCCGCCACGCACGCGTTCTCGTGCATGACGTTCTCGGGCACCACCACGACGACCGGGCCTTTGCGGCCCGACATCGCCGCCTGCCACGCCCGGGCCAGGACTTCCGGCACCCGCGCCGCCTCCCCCACCTGCAGCACGCTCTTGACCACCGGCCGGAACACTTCGCCCAGGTCCGGCCCGCCCAGCGGGTCGCGTCCCGCCTGCCCGGCGGCGGCCTGGCCGACGATGAGGAGCAGGGGCGCGGCATCGGTCTCGGCCGTATGCAAGGCCAGCAGCGTATTGAGCGCCCCCGGCGCCCTGGCAGCCAGGCACACCCCAGGCTGGCCCGTCACCTGGCCCAGCGCCTGGGCGGCATAGGCCATGCCTCCTTCGTGGCGGAAGCTGGTGAGCCGGATGTCGGCATGGCGCGCCGCGAGGGCATCGACCATCTCGAGGATGCCTTCGCCGGGTATGTGGAAGACGTGGCGCACGCCAAAGCCATGGAGTGTGTCGGCCAGGATGTCGGCGCCGGTGCGGGAGGAAGTCGGAAGGGTCATGAGCGGAAAAGCGCCCGCGAGGCGGGCGCACTGCGGCGGGACGGGTTCAGAACAAGTGGAAGATGCCAGCCAGCAGCATCGTCTGGTTGCGGGTGCTCGAAGCGCCCGAGGTGCTGCCGAACAGGATGTAGGCATTCTCGGCGTCGCCGGCGGCGCGCTGGTGGATCGCCGCCAGTTGCAGGATGGTGCGCTTGGAGAGGAAGTAGTTGGTCATCAGGTTGATCTGGTGATACTTGGGCTCGAAACCGGTCGCGTCGACCTTGCCGAAGGTATAGGTATAGCCCGCGCCGAGCTGCCAGCTGGGATTGACGGAATAGGTAAGGTTCACATCGACGTTCTGGTATTTGACGTCGGTCACGGGCAGGCCCGCCACCGTCCCGCCCATCCGGTCGAAGCGGCTCTGGGTATAGGCGGCAGCGTACTTGAAATCGCCCGCCTGGTACTCGGCCGCGACGCCGAAGGTAGTCATCGACTGCGGGCTGATGGTGGCGGCGCTGCGCTGCGAGCTGGGAGTCAGGGCGGGGAACAGGATGGTGTTCCAGTTGCCTTCGGACACGGCGCTGGCCGGATTGTTGACCCGCATGTAGGCCGCGGCGACCGAGAAGTCGCCGGACTTGTACTTCAGGCCCATGCTGTGGGCGCTGTTCTGCTTGCCCGATCCGGCCACTTCCCCGAAGCTGTAGACGGCGCCGGCCTGGAAGCCGTTGATCACGGGCGACACGTACTTTACCGAGTTGTTCAGCCGGAACTGGAAGTTCAGGTTGTCGACATCGCCCGGGTGCGCCATGTATCCGTTCCACTTGCCGGTGGGCACATAGGGAGCGAGGAACGAGGCCACCATGTCGTACTGGCGCCCGAAGGTCACCGTACCGAGCGCGTTGTCGTTCAGCCCCACGTAAGCCTGGCGGCCGAACAGCCGGCCGCCCTGGCGCGAGGTGCCCGTGCTCATGTCGAAGCCGCTCTCCAGCGTGAACAATGCCGAGCGGCCGGAGCCCAGGTCCTCGGTCCCCCGCGCCCCCCAGCGCGAAGGGCCCGTCGCCAGGCCCGTCACGCTATGGCCGGCGCTGTTGTTCACGTAGCGCAGGCCGCTATACAGGAAACCGTAAAGCGTCACGTTGGACTGCGCATGCGCAATCCCTGCCCATGCGACCGCCGCGGCCGCCCCGACCAACCATTTCTTCATGCTTTTCTCCGCGCCAAGCGGCCCCGTTTTCTCGATGAATTGAAGGAGAGGTTCTTGCGAACCGCCGGAAGGCGCACAGACTCGCCTTCCCGCCGGGCAGACTATGGAGGTTGCACCGGCCGAACAAGAGCGCGGGCGCACACGGTGCGGATTTCCTAGCATTCCGGGTTGCATCGCCACAATTTGCCGCGCGGGCGCGGCCCGCCGCCGGGCCGGGCCATGCGCCGCATGCGCCATCTAGGAAATGAGCAAGAACATCTAGGCGATCGGGACTCGTCCCTTTACGCATGGGGACGGCACGTTGTTCGATGCTAAAAATTCGCCATTCCAAGGCTCTCTTCCCTCAACAGCGCCCGTGCCGGCGACCGCCGCGGGGGCCTCCACCGAGTCCATCGCCATGCTCCAACACCGCCTCTTTTCCCCGCGCGCCGCCGTCCTCCACGCGGCCGCGGCAGCCATGCTCGCCTGCTCCTGCGCAGCCATGTCGGAAACCGTGATCGGCATCGCCAACCTCGGTCCCCACCCGTCCATCGCGCAGACCATCGAGGGCTTCAAGGAAGAGATGGCCAAGCGCGGCTACGTGGAAGGCAAGAACGCCAGCTACGTCTATAGCGACGCGAACTTCACCCAGGCGCTGATGCCCCAGATGTTCACGCAGATATCGTCGCGGTCGCCCGACCTGATCCTGACCATCACCACTTCGGTTTCGCAGACGGCGCTCTCGGCGGTGGTCAACCGCAAGACGCCCATGGTGTTCGCCATGGTGACCGATCCCGTCAAGGCAGGCCTCGTGCCGAACTGGCAGCAAGGCGGGACGCGCTTTACCGGCGCCTCGGACATGCAGGACTTCGATGCCGCGCTCGCCTTCGGCAAGAAACTCTTTCCCAAGGCCACTTCGTTCGGCACGCTCTACAACCCCGGCGAGGTCAACGACGTGGTCACCACCCAGAAACTGGAAGAGGCGGCCAAGCGCGCGGGCTTGAAGTTCGTGCCGGTCAGCGTCGATGCCGTGGGCGACATTCCGCAGCGCGCGCAGCTGCTGCGAGGCGTGGGTTTTGCCTACGTCACCGGCTCGAACCTGGTGCAGTCGGCCATCCCCGCCGTGGCGGCCGCGGCCAAGCAGCTCAAGTTCCCGATCCTGAGCTCGGAAACCGAATTCGTGAAAAGCGGCATGGCCGCCGCCAACTACGCCGTGTCGCTGAAATCGATAGGCACCAACGCGGCCGTGCTGGCCGACCGCGTGCTCAAGGGCACGCCCACCTCGCAGCTTCCCGCCGCGCGTCCCGGACCGGACGACTACGTGGTCACCATCAACAAGGCCAAGTTCAAGGAACTGGGCCTTGCCATCCCCGCTTCGTTCGACAACTGCGCATGCTTCGTCGAATGAACGTGCTTCCGTACCAGGGCTTCATCCCCATGCTAAACGTCCATCAACTGCAGAAAATCTTCCATGCGGGTACGCCGGACGAGCGCGTCGCCATCGACGGCGTCTCGCTCACGCTGCGGCGCGGCGACTTCGCCGTCGTGGTCGGCGGCAACGGCGCCGGCAAATCGACACTGCTGAACATGCTCGCCGGCGAGGTCCTGCCGGACGCGGGCTTCATCCGCATCGACGACCAGGAAATCACGCGCCTGCCCACCTACAAGCGGGCGAAGTACATTTCCCGCGTGTTCCAGGATCCCTCGGTGGGCACCGCGGCGGCGCTGAGCATCGAGGAGAACCTCGCCGTCGCCGCGCGCCGCGGCGCCAAGCGTACCTTCGGCCGCGGCCTGACCACGGCGATGATGGCCGAGTTCCGCGCGCGGCTGGAGACCTTCGGCCTGGGCCTGGAAAACCGCATGAAAGCCCAGGCCGGCCTGCTCTCGGGCGGCCAGCGCCAGGCCCTGTCGCTGCTGATGGCGGTGCTGCGCGAACCGCAATTGCTGCTGCTGGACGAACATACCGCCGCGCTCGACCCGAAGACGGCCGAGAAAGTGATGCAGGTGACCTCGCGCGTGGTGGCCGAGACCGGGCTGACCACGCTCATGGTGACGCACAACATGAGCCATGCCATTACCTACGGCAACCGACTCATCATGATGCAGCAGGGCCGCATCATCGCCGACCTCACCGGCGAACAGAAACGCGGCATGACCGTCGAGCGCCTGGTGGCCGCGTTCGACGACGAATCCCATCTTCTCGCAGCGGCATAACCCTATGAATTTCCTATCGACGTTTCTGAACCTCGTTCCCATGGGGATGATGCAGGGCCTCATCTACGCCTTGATCGCCATCGCCGTGATGATTCCCTTCCGCATCCTGAGCTTTGCGGACATGACCGGCGAAGGCACGCTGGCCTTCGGCGCCTGCGTGACCGCCAAGTGCCTGGTGATCGGGCTCGAACCGGTCTCGGCGCTGCTGATCGGCGCACTCGCGGGTTTCCTCGGCGGCAGTGCCACTGCCTACATCCACGAGAAGGTCAAGATCAACACGCTGCTGTGCGGCATCCTGGTTCTGTCCATGCTGTACTCGATCGACATCCGCGTCATGGGCCAGCCCAATACGGCGCTGTTCAACTTCCCCAACCTGTTCGCCTACCTGCCCGGCGACGACGGCAGCCTGACCAACCGCATCGTGTTCCTGGCGGCGGTCGACGTCGTGCTCATCGGCCTGATTTTCTGGTTCCTTGGCACGCAGCACGGCATGGCCATGCGCGCGCTCGGCTCCAGCCAGGCCATGGCGCGGGCGCAGGGCATCAACGTGAAGGCCTATACGTTGGTTGGCCTTGGCCTGGCCAATCTCATCGCCGCGCTGGGCGGCGGGCTGCTGGCGCAGAACCAGGGCTTTGCCGACGTCAATATGGGATTCGGCACGCTCATCAATGGACTGGCGTCGCTGCTGCTGGGCGAGGCCATCATCGGCAACCGCACCATTTTCCGCCAGGTCGCGGCGCCGGTGCTCGGGTCGGTGGTGTATTTCCAGCTGATCTCGCTGGTCCTGGCCTTTGGTTTCCAGCCCTCGGACCTGAAGATGGTGACGGCCCTCTTCGTGCTCGTGACGCTGATCAGCCTGGTGCGGCGCAAGCCCGGGCGCAGCCCGTCGCGGGCGATTCGGGCCAGCAGCGCCTGATGAGATGCGGGGCGGCCGGCGCTTAGCTGAATCGACATTGATAGCATGCAGATGGCTTAGTCTTCAATTGCTGGAGAGTTGAGTTCTTGATCCGTCCTTGGCCGGTGGGGCGGGGCGGCCCGCTCTCGGGGCGCAGCGAAGCCGGTCCCGGCTCCGCCGGGACTTCCCGGAGTTGGCGCGGTCGGCGGGGCGGGCGTGAACTCGCGCGGGGACAGTCCCCCGGACTGTCCCTACTGCCGCGCTCAGACATGCACGCCCTTGCTTCCCCGCCGACCGCGCCAACTCCGGCGGCTCCGAATGCGCCCCGAGAGCGGGCTGCCCCGCCCCACCGGCCAAGGACTACGGCGATGATCAGTGGCGATCGCAGGTCGGGATACGGCGAGAGGTCAAACCCAACTCAAAGAGACGGCAGTGCCGAAACCCATGTTTGGCCAAGGCGCCTAACGGTGCAGGTCTTGTGCGGTGCGCCGGGGCCGGGCGGGCGGTGGGGCGCATTCGGAGCCGCCGGCGGGAACAGGGTCGGCGGGGAGGTAAGGGCGCAGCTGTTTGAGGACGGCAGTCGGGATAGCCCAGTGGGCTATCCCGGTCCGAGTTCTGCGCCCGCCCCGCCGGCCCTGTTCCCGCCGGGAAGTCCCGCGCAGCGGGACCGGCTTCGCTGCGCCCCACCGCCCGCCCGGCCCCGGCGCGCCGCACAAGACCGTGTGAAGAAAACCTAGAGCTGCTGGCCGGGCGCCAGATAATCGGCCAGGGCCATGCCGGCATCGTCGCCCGGAATGCGCTTGCGCTCGAACTCCGCCTCGCGCCCCCAGGGCTTGGTCGCGTCCAACCCCAGCCTGCCCCAGTGATCCTTGTGCGGATCGCGATAGAAACCGGGAACATCCTTGATGACCATGGTGCGGGTGTCGGCCCTGCCGCGCGTCAGGAACGCCCAGACCACTTCCTCCATGTCGTAGATATCGACATCCTCGTCCACCACCACGCACAGCTTGTTGTAGTCCAGGTGCGAGCCCATCGCGGCCAGCAGCACGTGCTGGGCGTGGCCTTCGTATTGCTTCCTGATCTTGACGATGGTGTTCATCACCGTCGGCCGGCACGTCACGTCGAGCACGCCGGCGACCTGGCCTTTCAGGTGCTTGTAGATGCGCGCGGCGGTGGCGGCTTCGAGCGGGCGCAGGTCTTCGTGCGAACCGCAGACCAGGCCGTGATAGACGGCATCGCGCCGCCAGGAGACGTGCGTGACCTCGAATACGTGGTTGTCGCCGACCTCCACGTAGTAGCCCATGAATTCGCCGAACGGGCCTTCCGGCCGCCGCACATGGGGCAGGATGCGTCCCTCGATGACGATCTCGGCATCGGCGGGTACCGACAGGCCGATGGTCTTGCACGGCCGCATGGCCAGCGGCTGGCCGCGCATGGCGGCCGCCAGCGCGAGCTCGTTGCCTTCGGGCGGCAGCGATACGCACGCCGCCATGAATACCTCTGGCGGGGCGCCGACCAGGATGGCGGCCTCGAGTGGCTTGTCCTGGGCTTCGGCGGCCTGCTGGTAGCGGTACAGGTCGTGCGAGCTGCCCAGGCGTATGCGCAGTTCGTCGTCCGACACATAGAGCGAGCGGTGGAACGACAGGTTGGGCACGCCGGTCTGGGGATCGTTGGCGACGAATATGCCGGAGGTGATGTAGGCGCCGCCGTCGCGGCCATGGTGCGTCAGCAGCGGCAGGTCGCTCAGCTTGCCGCTGCACCAGTCGTCCTCCGGCGCCTCGCGCTGCCAGGCCTTGGCGCCGGCGGCCTCCTGGATCTGTTCGTCGAGCCGCTCGCAGAAGTTCTTCTCGCCGCAGCGGATGATCTCGCACAAGCGGTCATGGTTGCTGTAAACGTTGATGGCGACGGGCATGCCGCTGCCCTTGACCTTGTTGAACAGCACGGCCTTGCCGGACTTGCGCTGCAGTTGCACCGCCACCGCGGCCAGCTCGTGGACGGGATCCACCTCGCGGTCGATGACGATCAGGTCGCCGCGCGCCTGGAGTTTGGAAAGGTAGTCTCTCATGGTTGGGAATCCAGAAGGCGGCCGGTCACTTCAGGTTGGGCAGCCACATGACGATTTGCGGGAAGGCGACGATCAGTCCGGTGAAAACCACCATCGCGATGAAGAAGGGGAAGGCAGCGCGCGCCACCTGCATGGCCGAGGTCTTGGTCAGGCCCTGGATCACGAACAGATTGAAGCCCACCGGCGGCGTCACCTGCGCCATCTCCACGGTCACCACCAGGAAGATGCCGAACCAGACCGCGTCGTAGCCCGCCGCGGTCACCAAGGGCAGCACGATGGGCAGGGTCATGACGATGGCCGAGATGCCGTCCAGGAAACATCCCAGCACCAGGTAAAGGCACAGTATCAGCACGATGAGCCCCACCGGCCCCAGGTGCAGCGGCTCGATCATTTGCGCGACCGCCTGCGGCACGCCCAGGTATCCCATCGCGGTGGAAAGAAAGCCGGCGCCCATGACGATGAGGCCGATCATGGACGAGGTGAATACCGTACCCATCATGGCCTGGCGCAGGGCGGCCAGGCTCAGATCGCGGGTGGCGGCGGCGATCGCCAGCGCACCCACCACGCCGACGGCGGCCGCTTCGTTGGGCGTGGCGATGCCGGTCATCATCGAGCCGATGATGGCGGCGATCAGCAGCAGGACGGGCAGCAGGTTCTTCAGCGCGGCGACGCGCTGGCCCCAGGAGTACGTCTCGCGCCCGGCCGGCACCAGGCCGGGGCGCAGCAGCACCAGCACCACGATAGTGGCGCTGAACATGGCGGCCAGCACCAGCCCCGGCACAATGCCCGCCAGGAACAGATCCAGCAGCGAGATCTGCGCCAGCACGCTGTAGACGATCATCACGATGGACGGGGGAATGAGAAAACCTATGGTGCCCGCGCCCGCCAGGGAACCCATGGCCAGCGAACCGGCATAGCCCCGGCGCGTCAGCTCGGGCAAGGTGATGCGGCCTATCGTTGCCGCCGTGGCGGCCGACGACCCCGATACCGCGGCGAACACGGTGCACGCCGCCACGTTGACGTGCGCCAGCCGGCCGGGCAGCCAGGTGGTCCAGGGAGCCAGCGCATCGAAGATCGCGGCCGCGATGCGGGTCCGGAACAGGATTTCGGCCATCAGCACGAACAGCGGCAAGGCCGACAGCTCCGCCACAGTGGCAGAGTTCCACGACAGTTGGCCCAGCAATACTTCCACGGGAGTGGACCGGAACAGCATCAGCCCGATCCCGCCCGTCGCCATGAGCCCCAGCCCCACCCAGACGCCCGCCCCCAGCAGGAGGATGAGCAGGCCGGCTACTACGAGAGCGATTTCTGTCATCGCAAGTTCTATTCCGTCGAGATGAGCGGGGCGTCGGCTGTACCCAGCTCGGCGGGCTCGTTGAGGATGACGCGCACCAGGCGCGCGGCGAACTGCAGCGCCAGGACGACGGCGCCCAGCGCAAACAGGGCCTGGAACGGCCACAGCAGGGAGTTGCTGGGCAGGAAGGAGCGGGTCTGGTCCACGTAGGACACATAGGCCAGGCGCACCAGCGCATAGGCGAAAAAGCCGGCGACCAGCGTGGTAAAGGCGGTCGCGATGCCGTCGAGCAGACGGGCCCGGCCGGGCGCCAGCGCGTTCAGCGCCAGTTGCACCCGCACGTGGAAACCCGCGCGCAGCACGTACCCGCTGCCCGCCAGGAAGGAGATCGCCAGCAGGTAGCTGGCGTATTCCCACGCGAACTCCAGGCTCACGTCGAACAGCTTGCGCGAGAGGACTTCAGCCAGGATCAGCGCCAGCATGGCAGCGATGAGCCAGCACGCCAGCCGCGCGCCCCATAGCGACAATCGATCGATGCCGTCGAGCAGGGATCTCATCGGGAAGCGCCTGCCCGGTCGCGGTATTGCTTGAGCAGGGCCGGCACCGGCGGTGTGCGCTTGCCATAGGCGTCGACCATCTCGGCAGCCGCCTTTTTCAAGTCCGCGGTCACGGCGGCGGGCATGGGTTCGACCTGCATCCCGTGCTGGCGCAGCACTGCCACGGACTTGGCGTCGTCCTCCTGGCTCGCCTTCCAGAACGCGGGTTCGAGCTCGCGCGCGACTTTCTCGATGGCCGCGCGCTGCTCGGGCGCGAGCTTGTTCCAGGCCGCGAGGTTGATCGTGGCCACGTTGGACGACCACACGTGGTTGGTCTTGTATGCGTACTTCATGAACTCCCAGAAGCGGGAATCGACGGCCGTGCTGGCCGATGTGGTCACGCCATCGAGCCCGCCCGAAGCCAGCGCCGGCATCATGTCGGCGAACGTCATCTGCACGGGCGACATGCCCACGTGCTTGATCAGCTCGGACGTCACGCGGTCGGTCACCCGCACCTTGATGTTCTTGACGTCCGCGGTCGCCGCCACCGGCTTCTTGCTGAACAGATACTGTTCCGGCCACGGCGTCATGTACAGCCGCTTCTGCCCGAAGCGCGCCAGCAGCTTGTCGTACTCGGGCAGCATGATGTCGTGCAGCGCGCGCAGCTGGCCGTAGTCCGCCACGAGGTAGGGCTGGGCCTCGAGCGCGAACAGGGGGGCATCGCCGACTTGCTGCGGCGAGTTGAATTCGGCCATGGGCACGATGCCATCGCGCACGGCGCGCAAGGTCTCGGGCCCCTTGAGCCCCAGTACGCCGCCGGCGTGGACGGTGATTTTCACTTGTCCGCCGGTGGCTTTGTCCACGGCATCCGCGAAGGCCATGGCATTCTTGGTGTGGAAGTTGCCCGGCGGCCAGGCGATGGCCATGTCCAGCCGGGTTTGCGCCGCGGCGGTGCCGCCCAGCGCCAGTACCGCGGCGCCCAGCAGCGCGCGGAAACGAATGGAGACAGACTGTCGTTGCATGGTCGTGCCTTTCCTTTTCTGGCTTGTGCGCGCGGTCAGCCGACCACGCCCGGATGAAAATGTTGCGCGGTCTCGGGCGTCACATAGCCGAGCCGCAGATCGCGCTGGATGGCCTCGGGCGCGCGGCGCGACGGCTCACCGTAGCCCGCGCCGCCCGGCACGTCGATGCGCAGGATCTCGCCGGCGGGCACCGTCTGCAGGCCCATCGAGCGCATGGGTGCACCGGCCGCCGTTCCCACCCAGCCCGGCCCGCCGTCGGCCCCGCCTTCCCGCCCCCGCGCGGGGTTGCGGACGCGGTCGAAAATGCCGAATACCTGGAACGGCGCGCCGTCGCGCGTGGCTACTTCCACGCGCTGGCCCAGTCCGCCCCGGTACTGGCCGGCACCGCCCGAATCGGGCAGCAGCTCCTTGCGCCATATGACGATAGGCGCCGCGACTTCGCAGATCTCGACGGGAATGGAGCGGATGCCACTGGGAAAGGCGGTGGCCGACAGCCCGTCTCCCTGCGGACGGGCGCCGGAACCGCCGGCGTTGAAGAACAGGATCTCGAACGGCGCCCCGCCCTCCATGCCGCCGCGCAGTTGCAGCCCCCAGTTGCACGCCGCGCCTTCCGCCGGAATGCGTCCCGGCAGCGCGCCGGCCAGCGCGCCCAATGCCACTTCCGGCAGGAACTGACCGATGATGTGGCGTGCGCAGACCGGCGCGGGATGCTGCACGTTGAGGATGGATCCCACCGGCGCGTCCACCTCCACCAGCGACAGCGACCCGGCGTTGTTCGGGACATCGGGCGCGACCGCCGCCCGGATGCCGAACGCGGCATAGGCGCGGGTGTAGTTCAGCACCAGGTTGATGCCCTTGGCGCTGGCGGCCGACGTGCCGTCGAAGGACACCCGTATGCGCTTGCCGTCCATCCGCACGGCGCAATGGATGTCGACCGGCTGGTCGTAGCCGTCGAGCCGCATGTGCGAGGTGAACGTCCCTTGCGGCAGGGCCTCGATGGCGGCCCGCATGCCGGCCGCCGACCGCTCCAGCAGGAACTCGGCGATGCGAGCCAGCCCGTCCTGGCCGAACTCGTCCAGCGTGGCCGCCAGCCGGCGGGCGCTGACCTCGTTCGCCGTCACATAGGAAAGGATGTCGCCCACCACGGGTTCCGGCTGGCGCACGTTGGCGCGCACGATGTCCAGCAGGTCTTCGTTCAGCTGCCCGCCCCGGGCCAGCCGCAGGATGGGGATGTACAGGCCCTCTTCATACACGGACCGGCCGTCGGGCCCCTGGCCGAGGCCGCCGATGTCCACCTGGTGGCAGGTGCAGGCGAAGAATCCCACCACCTTCCCGTTCTGGAACGCCGGCGACAGGACGGTGACGTCGTGCAGGTGACCGGACGTGAGCCACGGGTCGTTGGTGATGAAGTGGTCGCCCTCGGCCATGGTGGAAGGCGGATGCTTGGCGAGGAAATGCCGGGCGCACGCCGCCATGGAATTGACGTGGCCCGGCGTGCCGGTGACGGCCTGCGCGATCAGCCGTCCTTCCAGGTCGAACAGCCCGGCCGAGAGATCCCCGGCCTCGCGGACGGTGGGCGAGAAGGCCGTCCGCATCAGGGTGCGGGCCTGCTCTTCCACCACGGCGATCAGGCGGCTCCAGAGCACCTGGGCCTTGATTTCCTCGGGCATGTCGCGTCCGGCCCGGCCGGCGGCCACCGCGGCGCCATCCAGCACGATGTCGCCTTCGGCGGTGGCGCTTACCTGCAGGCCGGCGGGCACCACGATGGTGGTCTCGTCCTCGACGAGCAGGGCCGGCCCCGCCAGCGCCGTCCCCGGCGCCACCGCCGCGGCCGGCAGGACTTGTCCGCTGACGAAATCGCGCAGTGTCTGGTCGTAGAACCGCCGCTGTCCCGCCTGGCGCGCAATGGCGTCCGGCGCGGCAACGGGCGCGACCTCGGCCACCGGGGCCTCGACCCGGACCGTCCAGCCCAGGACTTCGATCTGCGCGTCGGCGATGACGCGTCCGTACAAGGAACGGTAGGCGGCCTCGAAGGCCTCGGCCAGCATCCGCGCGTCGTCTTGCTCGAACGGGCGCCCGGGCAGCACGACGCGGATTTCGTGCCCCTGCCCCTGATAGCGCATCCAGGCGGTGCGCTGCTCGCGGATTTCCGCGCCGGGCGCGGCCCGCCGCACCACGCGGTGCATCTCGCCGGCCAGTTCCTCGACAATGGCATTGGCCTCATGCGCATCGAAAGCCGAGAGCCGTACCTGCACACTGCGCGTGGTCTCGAATGCGATCGGCGCACGCAGGAAACCCAGGGCCGAGCCCACGCCGGCCCCTTCGGGAATGATCACCCGGTCCAGGCCCAGCTTGGCGGCCAGCCGCGCGGCGTGCAGCGGCGCCATGCCGCCGATGGCGATGAGGGCGCGGCCGTCCACGCCCTTGCCGACCTCCACCGCGTGCTCATGCACGGCATTGGCCATGCCTTCATCGATGATCTCGCAAATGCTCCATGCCGCATCGTCGGCCGACAGGCTGAGGGTGCGGCCCAGTCCGTCCAGCGCCGTGCGCGACGCGGCGGCGTCCAGCCGCATGCGCCCGCCGGCGAAGTGCTCGGCATCGAGCCGCCCCAGCGCCAGGTGCGCGTCGGTCACCGTCGGCTGCGTGCCGCCTCGCATATAGCAGGCCGGCCCGGGTACCGAACCCGCGCTCTCGGGACCGACCTGGAGCCGGCCGAGGGCGTCGACGTGGGCAATGGAGCCGCCGCCGGCGCCGATCTCGGCCAGTTCCACGACGGGGAACCGGAGCGGAATGCCGCTGCCGGCCTTGAAGCGCGCCAGCCGCGCCACTTCCATCGACCGCGCCGTCTGCGGCGCGCCGTCATCGATGAAGCAAAGCTTGGCGGTCGTGCCGCCGATGTCCAGCAGCAAGGCCCGGTCTATCCCCAGGCGGCGCGCCACGTCGGCCGCCAGGATGGCACCGCCCGCCGGGCCCGACTCGAGCAGGCGCACGGGGAAGCGGCGCGCCACGTCGACTTCGCACAAGCCGCCGTTGGACAGCATCAGCAACAGGGGAGCGCGCACGCCGCGTCCGGCCAATGCCTGCTCGAGGCGCTGGAGATAGCCTGCCATCACCGGCTGCACGTAGGCGTTCACGCACGTGGTGGCGAACCGTTCGAACTCGCGGATCTCGGGCGCGACTTCGGAAGATAGAGAAACTTTCAGGTCGGGGCGCAGCCGCGCGAGCACCGCCGCGGCCTGCTTCTCGTGCGAAGGGTTCCGGTAACTGTGCAGGAAACCGATGGCCACGGCTTCCACCCTTGCCGCGTCCAGGACCGGCAGCAAGGCCTCGACCGCCGATTCGTCGAGCGGCCGCAGCACCTCGCCCGCGGCCGACATCCGCTCGCGCACCGTCAGGCGCAGGTCGCGCGGCACCAGCGGCTCGGGTTTGTCGACGTAGAGATCGTAGTGATCGTAGCGGCTTTCCGTACCCATCTCGAGGGTATCGCGAAAGCCCTCGGTGGTGATGAACGCGATGCGCGCGCCGCGCCGCTCGATGACCGCGTTGGTCGCCAGCGTGGTCCCATGGACCACCGCATCCAGGTCGGCGGGCGCGAAACCCGCGTCCGCCAGGATGCGGTCCAGGCCCTCGAGCACCGCCTGCTCCGGCGAATCCGGCGTCGTCAGCACTTTCAGGAACCAGCGCCGGGTCGTGCCGCCGCCGCTGGCCTCGAGGGCGAAATCGGTGAAGGTCCCGCCTATGTCTATACCCAACCGCAACAAGAACGTTTCTCCTCTTCAGGACCGCGGCGCCGGAATCAGCGCCAGGATCGATTCGCGCGCCTGGAGCATCAGGTCGCGCATGATGGTCTCGGCCGCCTGCGCATCGTGGCGGCCCAGCGCCGCGACCAGCAGCTGGTGATGCCGGACGACGGTCTCGCGGTTGGACTTCTTCTCCAGGGTGGCTCGTCTCAGCGCCTGGATCTGGCTGTCGTGCCGGCTGGCCGCCTCCGCCAGCCGCTTGTTGCCCGCCAACCCGACCAGCACGACGCGGAAATCGTGGTTGGCCATGACGAACTTCTGCAAGGCGGGCCGCGGCAGGGCAGCCACTTCGCGCCGCACGACTTCGTCCAGCGCGCGCAGTCCCTGCGGCGTCGCCAGCGTGGCGGCGCGCGCGGCCAGGTAGGGCTCGATCAAGAGCCGCAGTTCCATGATCTCTTCGAGATCCGTGCGCGACAGCGAGGCCACCGAGGTGCCTCGCCCGGCCGCCAGCAGCCCTTCGTGGCGCAGGCGGGTGAGCGCCTCGCGCAGCGGCGTGCGCGAAACCCCGAGCATGGCCGCGAGCTGGGTCTCGGTCATGCGCACCGAAGGATCGATCTCGCCGTTGGCGATCTTCTCGTGGATCTGGCGATAGATGCGCTCGGGAAGAGGGTCGGTGCGCGGGATCTGTTCGAAGGGGAGGGAGGGTGGCGCTTTCATGGTCGTGGAGGGAATCATCGGCCAGGCGCAGCAAAAAAACAATTGTTTTTTGCATACCGAGTTCCCATTTCGATGATCCGGGAACCGATGTCGAAGAATTTCCCAGGCGCCTCGCGCCGCGCAGCCGCGCGGATTATCCGGGCGCCCACTGCGCACCCAGGTAGTCGGCCAGGTCGATCGCCTCCTCGCCCGGTATCCGCTTGCGCGCGAACTCGGCCTCGCGCCCCCACGGCCGGGTCGCATCCAGGGCCAGGCGGCCCCAGTGGTCCTTGTGGGGATCGCGATAGAACCCGGGAACGTTGGGCACCACCATGCTGCGCGTGTCCGCCCTTCCGCGCGTCACGAACGCCCAGACCACCTCGTCCATGTCGTAGATGTCGACGTCCTCGTCCACCACCACGCAGAACTTGTTGTAGTCCAGGTGGGCGCCCATGGCCGCCAGCAGGGCATGGGCGCCGTGGCCCTCGTACTGCTTGCGGATCTTGATGATGGTGTTCATCACGGTGGGCTGGCACGACACGTCCAGCACCCCGGGAACCTGGCTCTTTAGCGCCTGGTAGATACGGGCGGCCGTGGCCGCCTCGAGCGGTCGCAAGTCTTCCTTCGAGCCACAGATCAGCCCGTGGAAGATCGCGCCCTTGCGCCAGCCGACGTGGGTCACCTCGAAGACGTGGTTGTCGCCGACCTCGACGTAGTAGCCCATGAATTCGCCGAACGGGCCCTCGGGCCGCCGCACGTTGGGCAGGATGCGTCCTTCGATCACGATGTCGGCCGCCGCGGGCACCGACAGGTCGATGGTCTTGCATCGCCTCATGCGCAGCGGCCCGCCGCGTATAGCCGCCGCCAGCGCGAGTTCGCTGGCCTCCGGGGGCAGCGACACGCATGCCGCCATGAAAAGCTCCGGGGCGGCGCTGACCAGGATCGCCGCCTCGAGCGGCTTGCCGTCGCGCTCGGCCGCCTCCTGGTAGCGGGCGAGGTCATGCGTGCTGCCCAGGCGTACCCTCAGTTCGCCGTCGGAGATCTTCATCGCCCGGTGGAACGACAGGTTGGGCACGCCGCTGTGCGGATGCCTGGCCAGGAAGATGCCCGAGGTGATGTAGGGACCGCCATCGCGTTCGTGATAAGTGAGTATGGGCAGGTCGGACAGGCGTCCGGCGCACCAGTCGGAACGGTCGTCCTCTTCCTCCACCCATCCGCCCTGCCCGATGGAGGCAGCCAGCGCGATCTCCTCGCCCAGGCGCTCGCAGAAGGTCTTCCTGCCGCAGCGGATCACTTCGCGCAGCCGCTGGTGGTCGCTGTAGACGTTCATCACCACCGGCAATTCGCTGCCCTTGACGTGGGTGAACACCACGGCCTGTTTCGACTCGTCCTGTAGCCGCCGGGCAATGGCCGCGGCCTCGAAACGCGGATCGACCTCCTTGTGGACGACGACCAGCTCTCCTCGGGCCTGCAGCTTGTCGAGGTAGTGTCTCATTGGTGAATAACGGGCTTTCGATACAGGAACCCGACGATAGCAACCCACCACGCCCCGCTTGTGTGCCGACCGAAGCGAAACCTAGGATTCCGGAACAAGTTTTGGGCGCCGGCCGCGTGCCGCGCACAACGCGGGTGCACGGCCGCCCCCGCGATGCGCATCCGCGGATGGTATGGAAACTGCTTGCCATCACGGGCGGGCGGCGCGGCGTACGCGTGTTAGCCCCGATTGTTCCCTGGTCCGCCCCACCGTACCGTATGGCCCGGCGAGTTTCCGACCGCACGGAGAGTTGATGAGCATCTTCCCATTTCGCGCCGATCACGGCGACGACGGCCTGTTCAGGACGCGGCTCGCGGGCCGGCACGCCCGCACCACCGAGGCTTTCCACTGCCTGCGGGCAACCGCCGAGCACGCCGCCGCGCCCCATGCGAAAGGCCCGGCGCTCTACGGACAGCGCGTGGCCGTTTCCGACGACCCGGCCGAAGGCTACTGGGAGATGATCAGCCTGCGGGACGAGATCTTCCTCGTCATCACGAGCTGCCACTATGCCAAGGAACGCACCGAGAGCGTGTTGCCCGAAGGCTTCGTCGAGTTCCACTTCATCCTCAAGGGCCCGGCCCGCGTGGAGTTCTCCGAATCGGGCCAGGTACAGATCGGATCGCCGAACCTGACGGTGGTGCAGCAGGGCGACGACATGCTCTACCAGGTGCACTGCGGTCCGGGACCATGGCGCTCGGTCAGCCTTTACGTCACGCAGGAATACTTCGACGCCTTCGCCAAGGCGTCGCTGGGCGCGGACAACTCGTTCCAGAAGAAGCTCAACGCGGTCGGCAACGAACAGGTCTCCTGCCACCAGATGCCGGTAGGCGTGGAAGTGATCCATGCCATCGAAAAGCTGCTCGCCAATCCCTACCAGGGCTACCGCCGCCTGCTGTTCGCCGAGGCCAAGGCCTGCGAAATCCTGTGCGCGTCCCTCGACCTCTGGCAGAACCACATCGAGAACGAGAACGCCCCCGGCGTGTTCTCCACCCGCGACCTGCGCCTCATCGAAAAGGCGCGCGACATCATGCTCTCGGACATGACCCGCGTGCCGACCATCCCGGAGCTGGCGCGGGCGGTGGGCACCAATACCTCCAAGCTCAAGCGGGGATTCAAGTTCCTCTACGGCATGACGGTATTCGAGTTCGGCCACAGCCACCGCATGAACCGGGCGCTGAACCTGCTCATCCAGGATCGCCTGTCGGTCAACGAAGTGGCCTGTGCCGTCGGTTACCAGCACCAGACCAGCTTCACCGCCTCGTTCCGCGAGCACTTCGGCTTCGCGCCCAAGGATGCCCGGCGCATGAGCAACCCGGAGGAAATCCTGGCGCGCCACGCCGACCCGCTGAACCCGCCGGGAACGCCTTAGGGCCTGTACCCCCCGAAAAGAGCCTCGCGCCTCGTTGGGAAACAGATACCTTTTCTAGGAAATCGGCAGTGATGCGCGCCGCGAGCTGATGGCCGCCCGATGCTTCGCATAGGATCGCCCCATCCCCGATGGGAATCACTAGCGAGGAAACAATGGCAGTCATGGAAGTACGGAATCCGCGCAGCGGCGAAATGGATTACCGGTTCGACCCCACCAGCGCGGCCGAGGTCGAGGCCAAGGCGAAGAAGGCGCGCGACGCGCAGCGCGCCTGGTTCTCCGGCGGACTGGAACGCCGCATCGCCATCCTGAAGAAATGGGCCGAGTCGCTGGGCCGCCATGCGGCCGACATCACCGCGGCGCTCAGCGTGGATACCGGCCGCACGCGCATCTCGCACGAGGAACTGGGCGCGGTCGAGCATTTCATCCACGGGTATTGCGAAGCCGCGCCGCAGGTGCTGGCGCAGCCCTTCCGCAAGTTCTCGCACAACGACGAGATCGTCTTCAAGACCACGCTGGTTCCCTACCCGCTGGTCGGCGTCATCAGTCCCTGGAACTTCCCCCTGGTGCTGTCGTTCATCGATGCGATTCCCGCGCTGGTCGCGGGCGCGGCGGTCATGATCAAGCCCAGCGAAGTCACCCCTCGCTTCGTCGAGCCCCTGCAACGCTCCATCGACGAAGTGCCGGAACTGGCCGGCATCATCACGCTGGTGCGCGGCGCGGCCGAGACCGGCCAGGCCGTGGTCGCCAACAGCGACGCCATCGTCTTCACCGGCAGCATCGCCACCGGCCGCAAGATCGCCGTGGCCGCGGCGCAGGCCTTCATCCCGGCATTCCTGGAACTGGGCGGCAAGGACCCGGCCGTCGTGCTGGCCGGGTCCGACCTGGCCCGCGCGGCCACCAGCATCCTGCGCAGCGCCATCTACAACACCGGCCAGGTCTGCTATGCGATCGAGCGCGTCTACGTGGACGCATCGGTGCACGACGACTTCGTGGCCGAGCTGCTGCGCCAGGCCGCCACGCTCAGGCGCAGTTTCGCCGCCGGCGACGGCGGCCACTACGGCCCCTTCATCTTCGAAGCCCAGGGCGCCATCGTGGAGACGCAACTCCAGGACGCCGTCGCGCGCGGCGCCAAGATCCTGTCCGGCGGCAAGGTCGAGACGGTGGGCGGCGCCATCTGGCTGGATCCGACCATCGTCACCGATGTCGACCATACGATGAAGATCATGACCGAGGAGACTTTCGGCCCGGTCGTCCCCGTCATGAAGTTCAAGACCGTCGAAGAAGCCGCGCGCCTGGTCAACGATTCCGTCTTCGGCCTGTCGGGCGCCGTGTTCGGGCCCGATACCCACACCGCGGGCGACTTCGCCACCCTCATGGAAGCCGGTGGCGTGAGCATCAACGATACGGAGCTCCAGCGAGGCATGATGTTCGACGGCGAAAAGACGGCCTTCAAGATGTCCGGCATGGGCGGTTCGCGCTACGGCGCGACCAGCATCCTGCGCTATGTGCGCAAGCGGGCGCTGATCGCCAACGAGGGCGGCATCAAGCCGTTGACCGAGTTGGCAGAGATCGAGGCCTGACGCTCCCGGCTCGCGCGTCCAGCGGCGCGCGGGCTTTCACTCTCGGCAGGAGATTACCGTGCTCCGCAAGACCCTCGGCCGGCTGTTGGCCGGCACCGCCCTCGCGGCCGCCTGCGCCGCCGCCAACGCGCAAGAACCCACCGTCGTCGGCATCGCCAACTTCGGCCCGCATCCCGCGCTCGACCAGAGCGTGGCCGGTTTCAAGGAGGAGCTGCGGAGGCTGGGCTACGTGGACGGCAAGAACGTGCGCTTCGTCTACAGCGACGCCAACTTCACGCCGGCCATGATTCCCCAGATCCTGAACCAGATCGAGGCGAACAAGCCGTCGGTCATCCTGACCGTCACCACGCCGGTGTCGCAGGCCGCCATCACCAGCATCACCGACAAGCGCATTCCGCTGGTGTTCGTGCTGATCAGCGATCCCGTCGCCGCCGGCCTGGTGCCGAACTGGAAGCAGGGCGGCACGCGCTTCGTGGGATCGGCCAGCGCGATGGACTACGACGCGGTACTGGAATTCGCCCGGCAGATCTTCCCCAACGCCAGGCGGTTCGGCGTGCTGTACGCGCCCGGCGAAGCCAACGACGTGGTGGCGATGAAATCCATCGAAGGCGCGGCCAAGCGGGCAGGCCTGGACCTGCAGGCGGTAAGCGTGGATTCGGCCATCGACGTGCAGCAGCGTACCCAGATGCTGGCCGGCGTGGACTTCGTCTACGCGATCGGATCGAGCCTCGTGCAATCTTCCATGCCGGCGCTGGCCTCGGTCACCGACCGCTATCGCATTCCCATCCTCAGCGCCGAGACCGAGTTGATCAAGAAAGGGGTGGTGGCGGTGTCTTATGCCGCCTCCTACCAGGTGCAGGGCGCGCATGCGGCGCAATTGGCGGCGGAACTGCTCAAGGGCCGCAAGACCTCCGAGCTGGCGCCGGTCAAACCGGGCAGGAAAGACTATGCGGCCCTCATCAGCCGCAAGAAATTCGCCCAATTGGGCAAGCCCATTCCGGCCGCCTTCGAGCATTGCAACTGCTTCGTCGATTGACCATGCCACGGTCCCGGCCCATACACGGTGTCGCGGTCGGCATCCTCCTGCTGGATGCCGGCTTTGAGCGTGTCCCGGGAGACATCGGCCACGCGGCGACCTGGCCCTTCCCGGTGCAGTATGCCGTCGTCAGGGGCGCCACCGGCGCGCGGGTGACGGGCCCGGGCGCCGGCGGCACCCTGGACCTGTTCGTACAGGCCGCGACCGAACTGGCCGCCCATGGCGTGGACGGCATCGTGACGAGCTGCGGCTTCCTGGCCGTGCTCCAGCGCGAACTGGCGGCGCGCTGCCCCGTCCCCATCGCCACGTCCAGCCTGCTGCAGATTCCCATGGTGCAGGCGCTGCTGCCGCCGGACAGGAAAGTGGGCGTGCTCACCCCGATGGCGCAGGCGCTGACGCCCGCGCACTTCCTGGGCGTGGGGGTGGCGGACGTGCCGCCTGTCGAAGGCCTGCCGCCGGGGTCGGCGTTCGTGCGCGACCTCATGGAAAACCGGCCGCGCATCGATCCGGCCCAGCACGAGCGGGAGCTCGTCGCGGCTGCCCGCCGCCTGGTCGACAGGCATCCCGAGGTGGGCGCCATCGTCAGCGAATGTGCGAATTTCCCGGTCCACTCGGCGGCCATCGAGGCCGAGGTCGGGTTGCCCGTGTTCGACGCCTGCACCCTCGTGTCCTGGTTCCAGGCGGGCCTGCGGCCTCGCGCCTTCCGGGACCGTGGCCCGGCTACTTCCAGGGCTTTCTGACCGCCGCGAGGTCGACGAAGGCCGCCTCGGCCTGCGCTTCCAGCTCCCGCATGCGGGCGGCGATCCATCCCAGCGCGAACCACGCCTGGCCGTGCGCGTCCGTCAGCGCCGCGTAGTGCCCGCGCGCGACGACCAGATCGTTGATCTCGCCCAGGATGTCCTGCAGCGCGGACAGCTTCTTGCGATAGCGGCGTATCCGCTCGTCCCGGTACAGCGATCCGGACAACACCAGGCCATAGCGCAGCCGCTTGGCCAGCTTGCGCAGCGCATGGCGGCGTTCGTCGTCGAGCCGGCCGAAATGCCTGCCTTCGCGCACCAGGCGGGTGTGCCATTTGCGCAGGCGGGGGGTGACGACGTTCGTGAGCTTGGCGGGGGCGGCGTCTTCCTGGGTAAAGGCTGGCGTTGCAGGCATGGCCAGGCCACTTCGGACCACGGACGGCTCGCTCGCGGCGGGCTGCTCGCGCACTCCCACGTTCCAGGCGAGCAAAGCCAGCAGCCAGGCCTGGAAATCCGCCGCGGCAGCCAACTCGCCGGCGTCCACGCCCGTGGGAGGATCGAGCTGCAGAGGGGGCATGCCGGCCTCGAGCAAGGCCGGCAGAACGCCTCCGCTCATGACGTCCTGGTCCCTGACCCGGCCGAAGTTGGCGAAATGCTTGCGCGCGGCCTCCTGCAAGGGCTGCGGCGGCAGCTCGGCGGCGCCCTCGAACAGGCGCCATGCCGAGCGCAGGCGGCGCATGCCCACCCGCAGCTGGTGCACATGTTCCGGCCCCCCCAGGCGCACGCCGGAAGGCGCCTCGGCAGCAGCCAGCGGCGAGGCGTTGCGCGCGATCTGCTCGATACACTCGGCCGTCATCGCCGCCAGCGCTTCGGACGGCGTAGCATGCGCCGCCAACTCGACCCTCTCGGCCAAACGCGGCGCCCAGAAGCGGGCAATCTCGGCCTCGCGCACCGCCGGTCGCTGGTCCAGCGCGGCCGCCTCGATACGGGCCGCGGCGTTGGCCAGGCCGTCGCCGCGCTCGGCCTTGCTGCGCAGGTCCAGTACCAGGCCATGCCGCGCCAGCCACCGGCCGGCCACGGTGAACAAGGCCGGCGGCCGGCCAGATGCGAGTTCGAACTCCAACTCGCATACCGGGAGTTCGAGCCCGCCCGCCCGGATAACGCCCACGTCATACGCCACCTCCACCGCACCGGCGCGCGTGCGCACCACCTTGGCGCTGCGCCAAACGTCCGTCTCGTACCGCACGCCGAGCTCGGCATCCAGGCCGGCAAGCACGGACTCGGCGGGCGTGCCGGCATAGACGGACAGGTCCAGTCTGCGCGCGGGGCAAGGATGATTCAGCTCGACGCGCGACATGGCATCAGCGCCGGCCATCTTGAAGGTCTGCACCCATTTGCGCCCTTCCAGGCGCAGCCGGATCGCCGCCCGCCGGCGGGCGAGCTGCCGGTCCGGCGTATCGAAATACTGGGCCCGCAAGTGCACGCGCTCGGATGAGGGCGGCGCGGCGAACTGGGCGGCGACGGCTTTGCGAAAGGTGGCGGGGACGGAAAACTTGAGTTCTTGTTCTAGCATGGGAAAGACTGGCGGACCGCGAGGTGGACGACCCGCCATGGTAGCGCTGCCCACCCCGAAAAACGATGACACGTCATCTTTCCGTCATGCAGGCCTGACGGCGCCTCCGAACCTCCCGGCGCCGGTCGACGTGGCCGGGGCCAGCCCGCTTCAGAACCGCGTATTGCGGGTGACCGACCACCTGGCCGACAGGGCTCCCAGCAAGGCGACTCCCACGACGAAGGCCGCCAGCCACTCCCACTGCGGCAGGCGCAGGGCGAACTCGGTGCCGTAGCTGCGCGCCAGATCGGCCAGCGCGGCATTGAGCGGATCCAGCACCACGGCCACGAGCCCGATCGCGGCCAGCGCCGCCACCCCGCAGCTGATGGCGCCCAGATACAGGAACGGCCGGCGCACGAAGGATTCCGTGGCCCCCACCAGCCTGGCGACGCCGATTTCCTCGCGTTGCGACAACGCCTGCATGCGCACCGTGTTGAACACAGCCGCCAATACCGCCACGGCCACCACCAGGGCCAGGAACAGCAGGGTCGCCCGGGCGAAGCGCAGGATGGCTTCCAGGCGCTGGACCCAGGCGCTGTCGACCTGGACCATGTCCACCTTGGCCCAGGTCTTCCATATCTCGGCCAGCTTGGCCGAGCGCTTGGCGAGGTCCTCCCCTTCCAGGGTCACCACGATCGCGTCGGGCAGCGGGTTGTCGGGCAGCACGGCCAGCGCCTGCGCATAGGCCGGATTGGCCTTGAGCTCGGCCAGCGCCCGGTCGCGGCTGATCACCCGCAGCGCATGGATTTCGCTGGCGTGGTCGCGGCGGATGCGGTCGGCCACGGCGCCGGTCTCGGCGGGCGTCGCATCCACCTGCATGAAGACCGTCATTTCCGGATCGGCGGCCAGGTGGTTGGCCACCGGGCGCAAGGACATCAATGCCGTCGCACCCAGCAGGGGAATGGCCAGGGCGAGCATGATGACGAGGATGTTGGCGATGGACGAAAAGGGTTGCGCCAGCAGGCGGCGCAGCGTCACGCCGAGCGCATAGCGGTGTTGGCGGATGAGCGGGCTCATGCCTGTCCCTCCCCGCCCAGGCGCGGCTGCCGCTTGCCGCCGTCGGTGACCTGGCCGGCGTTGACCAGCAGCACACGGGTGGCGTAGTCGGCAATGAGGGTTTCGTCGTGCGTGGCCAGGATGGTGGTGACACCCACGCGGTTGAAATCCCGGAAGACCTCGACGATGCGACGAGCGCTGTCGCGGTCCAGGTTGGCGGTGGGCTCGTCGGCGATCAGGAGACCCGGCCGGTTGACGATGGCCCGGGCGATCGCCAGCCGCTGCTGGTCGCCGCCGGACAGTTCCTCGGGGCGCAGCGCGTCCTTGCCCGACAGGCCGACCCGCTCGATGGCGGCACGCGCCCGCTTGGAGGCGGCCGCGCGCGAATGGCCGGTCACGATCAGCGGCAGCAGCACGTTCTCGAACGCGCTGCGGTCGTTGAGCAAATGCACGTCCTGCAGGATGGTGCCGATGGCGCGCCGAAGATAGGGCCGGAAACGGCCGGCCAGCTTGCCGACGTTCTGCCCGTTGACCAGCACCGTCCCGCGGCTCGGAACGTCGAGCCCCGCGATGAGCTTCAACAGGGTCGATTTGCCGGCCCCCGAGGGTCCCGACACGAAGACGAATTCGCCCTGGGCGATGCCGAAAGTCACGTTGGCCAACGTATCGATGCCGCGGCCATAGGATTTGAAGACTTGCTGGAATTCGATCATGAGGCCGAAATAGTAACCTGGGCAAGCGGGCTGCGACAGGGCCCGAGGTTTTCATCATACCCAACACATGCTACGGTACGCTTCATTTCACGGGGTCCGGGGCCACGGTGTTTTATAGTCCAGGGCCGCCCGCGCAAGGAACCGCCATGAAAGCATTGACCTCCCTCCTCGCAGCCGCCCTGATGATGGGCGCCGCCCATGCCGCCCACGCCGGACCGACCCTGGACGCAGTCAAGAAGAAAGGCTTCGTGCAATGCGGCGTCTCCACCGGCGTCGCGGGCTTCAGCAATCCCGACAGCAAAGGCAACTGGACCGGCATAGACGTCGACCTGTGCAAGGCCGTGGCCGCCGCCCTGTTCGGCGACGCCACCAAGTTCAAGCTGACCCCGCTCAATACCCAGCAGCGCTTCACGGCCCTGCAATCGGGCGAAGTGGACGTCCTGCCGCGCAATACCTCCATCACGCTGCAGCGGGACACGGCGCTCGGCCTGACCGGCGTGGGCGTGAACTTCTACGACGGCCAGGGCATCATGGTGTCCAAGAAACTGGGCGTCAAGAGCGCCAAGGAGCTCGACAGCGCGGCAATCTGCCTGCAGCCCGGCACCACCACCGAACTGAACCTGGCCGACTGGTTCCGCGCCAACAAGCTGACCTTCAAGCCCGTGGTCATCGACAAGTTCGACGAACTGGTGCGCGCCTTCGCCGCCGGCCGCTGCGACGCCTACACCACCGACATCTCGGCGCTGAACGTGATCCGCACCACCAAGCTTTCCAATCCCGACGACTACGTGGTGCTGCCCGAGATGATCTCGAAAGAGCCGCTCGGCCCCATGGTGCGTCAGGGCGACGAACAGTGGGCGGCGATCGTCCGGTGGACGCTCAACGCCATGATCGAGGCCGAGGAATACGGCATCACCTCGAAGAACGTCGACCAGATGCTGAAGAGCCCCAACCCCAACGTGCAGCGCATCCTGGGCGTGACGCCCGGCGCGGGCAAGAACCTGGGCGTGGACGAGAAGTGGGCCTACAACATCGTCAAGCAGGTCGGCAACTACGGCGAGAGCTTCGAACGCAACCTGGGCCAGGGCAGTCCGCTGAAAATGAAGCGCGGCGCCAACGCGCTGTGGACCCAGGGCGGCCTGATGTACGCGCTGCCCATCCGCTGACGCGCGCATGTCCCGGTTGAGCTGGAGCAATCCCTCGGTCCGGTCGGCGGTGTACCAGGCCGTGGCGCTGGCCGCCGTCGCCGGCCTCGCCTGGTTCCTGGTCTCCAACACGCTGGCCAATCTCGCCGCGCGCAATATCGCCTCGGGCTTCGGTTTCCTCGGCCGCGAGGCCGGCTTTGCCATCGGCGAGACGCCCATACGCTACGGCCCGCAGGACACGTACGCGCGCGCCCTCCTGGTGGGGCTGCTGAACACCGTGCGCGTCGCGGTGGTGGGCATCGTGCTGGCCACCCTCCTCGGCACGCTGATGGGCATCGCCCGCCTGTCGCGCAACTGGCTGGTGGCCAAGCTCGCGGCCGCCTATGTGGAGTTGATGCGCAATACCCCGCTGCTGCTGCAGCTCTTCCTCTGGTATGCGCTGATCACCGAAACCATGCCGGCGGCGCGCCAGGCCGTCGAACTGCTGCCCGGCGTATTCATTTCCAATCGCGGCATCAAGCTGCCGCTGCCGGCCGACCACCTGGGGTTCGACCTGGCTGCCGCGGGCTTCGCGCTGGCGGTCGTGCTTGCGCTCGCGCTGGCCCACGTGATGCGCCGGCGGCAGCAGGCGAGCGGCGACGTGCGCCCCATCGGCCGCTGGATCGCGGCGCTGCTGGTCGGCCTGCCGCTGGCCGGCTGGCTGGCGGGCGGGGCGCCCCTGGATTTCGACGTGCCGCGCCTGCGAGGCTTCGGCTTCGTCGGCGGCGCCACGCTCACCCCCGAATACACCGCGCTGCTGTTCGGACTCGTGGTCTATACCGGCGCCTTCATCGCCGAAGTCGTGCGCGCCGGCATCCAGTCGGTTGACCGCGGCCAGTGGGAAGCCGCCGAATCCCTCGGCCTGCGCCGCGGCGCCGTGCTGCGGCTGGTGGTGCTGCCGCAGGCGCTGCGCGTCATCATCCCGCCCATCACCAGCCAGTACCTGAACCTGACCAAGAACAGCTCGCTCGCCGTGGCGATCGGCTATCCGGACATCGTCTCCGTGGCCAACACCACGCTCAACCAGACCGGCCAGGCGATCGAAGGCGTGCTCATCATCATGGCCGTGTACCTGGCGGTGAGCCTCAGCATTTCGGTACTCATGAACCTCTACAACCGCCGCATGGCGCTGGTCGAACGCTGATGAGCCCAGGCCCTTCCACCATCGACGGCGTCCTGGAGCCAGGGCGCAGCGGATCCGGCTCCGCCGGTCCGCCGGCGCCGCCTCCCGGGGGGCGCGCGAAGCGCGTAGGGGGAGGCCCGTTCCGGGACATGTTCTCATCCCCGCTGAATACGGTGCTGACGCTGCTGGTCGCGTGGCTGCTGCTGATGATCGTGCCGGCGCTGGTGGAGTGGGGGCTGGTGCGGGCGACCTTCGTGGCCTCGTCGGCGCAGGCGTGCCGCGACGCGGGCGGGGCGTGCTGGGCGTTCATCGCCGAGAAGCATCGCCTGATCCTGTTCGGGCTCTATCCCTACGACGAGCAATGGCGGCCGCTCGTGGCCAGCGCGCTGCTGATCGGCGCGGTGGTCGCGAGTTGCCTGCGGCGCTTCTGGAACAAGTGGCTGGCGCTCATATGGATCGCCGCGCTCGTGGCTACCGGCATCCTGATGTGGGGCGGCGTGCTGGGGCTCGAGTACGTGGAAAACACGCGCTGGGGCGGCCTGCCGCTGACGCTGATCCTGGCGACCTTCGGCATGGGGCTGGCGTTTCCGCTCGGCGTGCTGCTGGCGCTGGGCCGCCGCTCGCGCCTGCCCGCGATCAAGGCGCTGTGCGTGGTCTACATCGAGCTGATCCGGGGCGTGCCGCTCATCAGCCTGCTGTTCATGTCGTCGGTCATGCTGCCCCTCTTCCTGCCCGAAGGCTTCGGCATCGACAAGCTGCTGCGCGCGCAGATCGCCATCGTCATGTTCGCCGCGGCCTATCTCGCGGAACTGGTGCGCGGCGGCCTGCAGGCCATCCCCAAGGGCCAGTACGAGGGCGCGGACTCGATCGGCCTGAGCTATTGGCAGCAAATGCGCCTCATCGTCCTGCCGCAGGCGCTGCGCATCATCATCGCGCCGCTGGTCAGCATGTTCATCCTGGTCTTCAAGGACACCTCGCTGGTGGTGATCATCGGCATCTTCGACCTGACCCAGTCGGCCAAGGCCTCGCTGGCCGACGCCGCATGGCCGGGATTCTCGGTGGAGGCCTACCTCTTCATCGCCGCCATCTACTTCGTGTTCTGCTTCGCCATGTCGCGCTACAGCCAGGCGCTGGAGAAGCGCCTGCGCACGGGCGGGGAACGATGAGCCCCCGCACGCGCCAGACCGGGTCCCCTGACAGGAATACCGCCATGCCCCCATCCACCCAGCCGATCATCCAGATGGACGGCGTCAGCAAATGGTTCGGCAAGTACCAGGCGCTGCGCGGCATCGACCTCGCCGTGGAACGCGGCGAACGCATCGTCATCTGCGGCCCATCGGGATCGGGCAAGTCCACCCTCATCCGCTGCATCAACCGGCTGGAGGAACACCAGCAAGGCCGCATCGTCGTGGACGGCATCGAGCTCACGGGCGACCTGAAGGACATCGAGGCCATCCGGCGCGAGGTCGGCATGGTGTTCCAGCACTTCAACCTGTTCCCGCACCTGACGGTCCTGCAGAACCTGACGCTGGGGCCGATATGGGTGCTCAAGCAGCCCAAGGCGCAGGCCGAGGAGACGGCCATGCGATTCCTGGAACGCGTGCGCATTCCGGAGCAGGCTCACAAGTATCCGGGGCAGCTCTCGGGCGGGCAGCAGCAGCGGGTGGCCATCGCACGCTCGCTCTGCATGTCGCCCAAGATCATCCTGTTCGACGAGCCGACCTCGGCGCTCGATCCGGAGATGGTCAAGGAAGTGCTGGACGTGATGACCTCGCTCGCCGAGACCGGCATCACCATGCTGTGCGTGACCCACGAGATGGGATTCGCGCGCCAGGTGGCGGACCGGGTGATCTTCATGGACCAGGGCCAGATCGTCGAACAGAACACGCCGGAGGCCTTCTTCTCGCGGCCGCAGAACGACCGCACCAAGCTGTTCCTGAGCCAGATACTGCATTGAACGGCGCAGTTTTCCCGCAAGCCGGCCGCGGCGGGCGTGCGGGCCGAATTGTTACGGTTGCGAAAGGCTGATCGGGCGCGTCACCCCGAGGCGGTAAAATCCGGGGCTCATGGACCTCAAACTTTTCGAAGACCTTATCGCGCTCGCCCGCACGCAGAGTTTCGTACGCGCCGCCGAACTGCGGCACGTCACGCATCCGGCCTTCGGCCGCCGCATACGCGCGCTGGAAGTCTGGGCAGGCGCACCGCTGGTGGAACGCAATCGCACGCCGGTCCAGCTCACCCCGGAAGGCGAAGTCATGCTCAAGACCGCCGAGCGCACGGTCGAAAGCGTCGCCAATGCCCGCTCCCAGGTCCAGCGCCACGGCGCCAACCAGGGATTGAGCCTGCGCATAGGTACCGGCCGCACGCTGGCCCGCACCCTGGTGGCCGACTGGCTCGCCCGCATCACCCACATGCCGCGCAGCCCTCTGCGCGGCAAGGCGCAGATCGACATCATCACCGGCGCGACCAGCGACCTCGCCGCGCTGCTCGAACAGAGCAAGGTCGACATGCTCTGCTGCTACGAGCACCGCGCATTGTCGGTCCCGCTCAACGGCCACCGTTATCGGCACCTGACGCTGTCCACCGAAAAGCTGGTCCCGGTCAGCGTGGCCGACGCGCAGGGCCGGCCACGCTACAGTCTGATCGGCGGCAACCAGGCAACGCCGCTGATCGCCTACGGCATCGGCCTGTCGATGGAGCGGCTCTTGAGCGAACATTTCGAGCGCAATCCGCTGGCCGGCGTAAACGTGTTCCTGCGCTGCGATTCGGCCGACGCCGTCTACGAATTCGTCAAGAAAGGCCTGGGCGTGGCCTGGCTTCCCTGGTCCATGGTGGCGGCCGACTGCCAGCGCCGCAACATGGTGGTCCTGGGCGGCCGCAGCGACGAAGTGCCGTTCGAGGTCCGCCTGTACCGGCCTCGGGCACGGCAGGCCGACGTGGTCGAGGCCGTGTGGGCGGCGACGGAATTCGCGCGCTAGACCGTGGCCTGTTCCCCATAGGCATCGCTTCGGCCACTCCCTCGCGCACCGCGAACGCGCGTGGCTTCGAGCGCACCGCCCCATAATGGGGCATTTATCCGGATAGTGCAGAATCGGCACCGCCATGTGCGCCATCCGCACCACCCGGCGGGCATCGTACGTAAGCATTGCGGCATAGCAACTGCTCTGCCCGGAACCATCCATGAACAAATTTTCGTTTTCGCGCCGCGCGCTGACGCTCGCGCTCTCCGCCTGTGCCCTCGGCGCGGCATCCCTGGCGCATGCCCAGGGCGACTATCCCAGCCGTCCCATCACCCTGGTGGTGGGCTATCCGGCAGGCGGCAGCACCGACCTGACCGCGCGGCTGTTCGGCGATGCGCTTTCCAAGCGCATCGGTGAACGCGTCATCGTCGAGAACGTCGGCGGGGCGGGAGGCGCGATCGGCGCCCAGCGCGTCGCCAAGGCCAGGGCCGACGGCTATACCCTGCTGCTGGGCGCGTCCAACGAAATGGCCATCGCCAGCCTGATCAACAAGGCGGTCAAGTACGACGGCCTGAAGGACTTCACGCCGGTAGGCATGATCAGCAGCCAGCCCATGGTGCTGGTGGCGTCGGCCAATTCGCCCGTCAAGAACATTCCCGATTTCCTCGCGCAGGCGCGTGCCAATCCGGGCAAATTCAGCTTCGGCACCTCGGGCGTCGGCACCGCGCTGCACCTGTCCGCCGAAAGCCTGAAAGAAGCCGCGGGCGTCCAGCTGGTGCACATCCCCTACCGCGGCGTCGCGCCGCTGGCCAGCGACATCATGGGCGGCCAATTGCAGTTCGGCGTGTTCGTGCTGTCCAGCGCGCTGCCCAACATCCGCGCCGGCAAGCTGGTGCCCCTGGGCCTGATGCAGGCCGAGCGCGCGCCGCTCGCCCCGGAGATCCCCACCTTCGCCGAAGCCGGCCTCAAGGACGTCAACATGGACATCTGGTTCGGCCTGTATGGCCCGGCCGGACTGCCCGAGCCGGTGGTCAAGAAACTGCGCACCGCGCTCGGCGAAGTCCTGCAGATGCCGGAGTTCCGCGCCAAGATGCAGGAATCGGGCTCCACCGTGGCCGAGGCCGGGGTCGACCTGGCCAAGTTCCAGCGCAAGGAAACCGAGAAGTACAAGCGCATCGTCGAGTTCGCCAAGATCGAGGAATGAGCATGCCGGGACACGATTTTCTGCTACCCGTCCCCGACCTGTCCTCCGTGCGCGCCGGCAACACCGGCGTGGAAGGCGTCTGGCATTTCGATTCCGGCCTGCCCGGCCGGCGCGTCCTGATCACCTCTCTGATCCACGGCAACGAATTGTGCGGCGCCTGGGCGGTCAAGACCCTGCTCGAATCCGGCCTCAGGCCGCGGCGCGGATCGCTGACGGTGGCCTTCTGCAACCTCGCCGCCTTCGACACCTTCGATGCCGCGCGCCACGATGCCTCGCGCTACCTCGACGAGGACATGAACCGGGTGTGGAGCGACGAAAAGCTCGCCGCGCCGACCACGCGCGAACGCGCGCGCGCCGTGGCGCTGCTGCCCTGGGTCAGGCAGGCCGACTGGCTGCTCGACCTGCACTCCATGCACGAGCCCTGCGCCCCGCTGCTGCTGACCGGCATGCAGCCGCGCAACCTGGAGCTGGCGCGTGAGCTGGGCGCGCCGCGCCACATCATCGTCGATGCCGGTCACAAGGACGGCGTGCGCATGCGCGACTACGGCCGCTTCGGGGAAATGGCGGACAACGGCACGCGCTCGCTGCTGATCGAATGCGGCTACCACGGCGCGCTGGAAAGCCGGACGGTGGCGATGGACCAGGTCGCGCGCTTCCTGTCGGCCTCGGGCATCGTCGATAGCGGCGACCAGCCGGGAGAATGGTTCGGCGAGCGGCCGGACACCCAGCAGGCCATCGAAGTGACGCAGCCGGTGGTGGCGCAGAGCATGGATTTCCGGTTCGCGCAGCCCTGGCAGGGCCTGGAGGAACTGGAGCGGGCCGGCACCGTGATCGGCTGGCAGGACGGCGTGGCGATCACCACGCCGTACGATCATTGCACGCTGGTCATGCCTTCGCTGCGGCAGCTGGTGCCCGGCGTCACCGTGGTCAGGCTGGCGCGGCGGGTCGCCTGAACGGGCTGCCTCGGCAGCCCGCCGGGGACCTCAGTTCCCCAGCAGCGCGCCGGCGAACTCCTCGGCCACGAAAGGCTGGAGATCGTCGATGCCCTCGCCCACGCCTATCCAGTACACCGGCACCGGCCGCACGCCCTGCGCGCCGGCCGCCACGGCGGCCAGGATGCCGCCCTTGGCGGTGCCGTCCAGCTTGGTCACGATGAGGCCCGTCAGGCCCAGCGCCTCGTCGAAAGCCTTGATCTGCGCCAGCGCGTTCTGGCCGGTATTGCCGTCTATCACCAGCAGCACTTCGTGCGGCGCCGACGCCTCGGCCTTGGCGATTACGCGCTTGATCTTCTTGACCTCTTCCATCAGGTGCAATTGCGTGGGCAGGCGGCCGGCGGTATCGACCATCACCACGCCCATGCCGCGTGCCTGTCCGGACTTGACCGCGTCGAAGGCGACGGCGGCCGGGTCGCCGCCCTCCTGGGCGATGACCGTCACGTCGTTGCGCCTGCCCCATTCCACCAGTTGCTCGCGCGCGGCCGCGCGGAAGGTGTCGCCCGCGGCCAGCAGCACGCGGCGGCCCTGTTGCTGGAAGGTGCGCGCCAGCTTGCCGATGGACGTGGTCTTGCCGGCCCCGTTCACGCCCGCGATCATGGTCACGATGGGCGCGGGGCGGTCCAGGTCGAAACGGCGCTCCAGCGGCCGCAGATGCTCGGCCAGCAGTTCGCGCAGGACTTGGCGCACGCGGTCGCCATCCTCGATGCGTTCCTGGCGCACGCGCTCGCGCAGCCCCTTGAGCAGCGATTGCGCAGCGTCCACGCCGGTATCGGCCATGATGAGCGCGGTTTCGAGCTCCTCGAACAGGTCCTCGTCGACCTTCACGCCCACGAACAGCGACGTCAGGTTCTGGCCGGTGCGCGACAAGCCGCTCTTGAGACGGGCCAGCCAGGAGGACTTGGCGGGCGCCGGCGGCACCGCAGCGGGAGCGGCCTGCCCGGCCGGGGGCAAGGCTGCCTCCGGCACCGGCTGGACGGCGGGTTCGGGAACCTGGGCGCCGGCGCCCGCCGGCCGGGGCGCGGCATCGGCCGGCGGCGCGGCGGACTGGCCCCCGGCCAGGCCCGGAACGCCGGGCTGGGAAGAACCCGGATCGACGTCGGCCGTGCCGGCGTCCACACGCGCAGCCTCGTCCGGCCGGCCTTCGTTCCCGGCCTCGGAGCCGGAGACGCGTTCCTGGTCGGGTGGGGGAGGCGGTGCTTTTTTCTTGAAGAAACTGAACATGGAGACCTGTCTGCTGAAACTGCCTCCCGGCCATGTCGCGCGGCCGGGTCGTCCGTCCGGCAGGCGCGCCGCCGTCGGCATATAGAATCTGGGATTCTACCGGTCCCTCGCCATGCCCTCATCACGCTCCCCTTCCCCGCGCGCTCCCCGCACCGCTCCGCACAAGGTCCGCATCATCGGCGGGCGGTTCAAGCGCACGCCCATCCCGGTCCTGGATCTGCCCGGCCTTCGGCCCACGCCCGACCGGGTCCGCGAGACCGCGTTCAATTGGCTGCACCACCTGTGGCAGGGCGAATTCGCCGGCAAGACCGTGCTGGACGCCTTCGCCGGCACGGGTGCCCTGGGCTTCGAGGCGGCCTCGCGGGGAGTGGCGCAGGCCGTCCTCATCGAGGCCGACCGCCGGGCCGCAGCGGGACTGGAAGCGCTCCGCACGCGCCTGGGAGCGGACAACGTGCGCATCATCGCGGGCGACGCCCACGCGACGCTGGCACGCGGGTTGCTGCCTCGGTTCGACCTCGTCATGCTGGACCCGCCCTTCGGGCAAGGCTGGCTCGAACGGGTTCTGCCGCTCGCATTGCAAGCGCTTACTGACGAGGGAATCCTTTATATCGAAGCAGAATCGCCCGTCGCTGCGCCAGCCGGGACGGAATTGCTGCGGCAGGACAAGGCCGGCGCGGTGCATTTCCACCTGTTCCGCTGGGCCGCCGCGGCCACGTAGCACCCGGAAACGTCTGATACGAGCAATTGCCAATTTGCTGCGCCGCGCAAATAAGGAAATAATCACATCATCCGAGACCGGATTCCGACGGCCACCACGCGCCGGACCAGAAACATCGCAGCGCCCGCGAGAAGCGGAACCCATCCATGCCCTCGGGGCCCCGGCAGCGGGGCGGGCGGGACAAGGGGCTGACGCTCATTACTAGAACACGGAGCCTACGCATGATCATTGCCGTATATCCTGGCACCTTCGACCCGATGACCCGCGGCCACGAGGATCTGGTCCGCCGCGCGGCCGGGCTGTTCGACAAGGTGGTGGTCGGCGTGGCGGTGAGCCGCAACAAGGCCCCGTTCTTCACCGTCAACGAACGCGTCGAGATCGCCCGCGAGATCCTGGGCCACTATCCGAACGTGCAGGTATCGAGCTTTTCCGGACTGCTCAAGGACTTCGTGCGCGAGCAGAATGCCCGCGTCATCGTCCGGGGTTTACGCGCCGTGTCGGATTTCGAGTACGAGTTCCAGATGGCGGGAATGAACCGATACCTGCTTCCCGATGTCGAAACCATGTTCCTCACGCCGTCCGACCAGTACCAGTTCATTTCCGGCACGATCGTGCGCGAAATCGCCCAGCTGGGCGGCGACGTGAGCAAATTCGTATTCCCGTCCGTCGAGCGCTGGCTGCATGCCAAGGTCGCGCAAATGGGCGGGCGCGGCGGCGCCTGAAGCGCCGCCCTGGCAGCAAGGAAGTTTTTCGATGGCTCTACTGATTACCGACGAATGCATCAACTGCGACGTCTGTGAGCCCGAGTGCCCCAACAACGCCATCTACCTCGGCGCGGAGATCTATGAGATCGATCCCGCCCGCTGCACCGAGTGCGTCGGCCACCACGACGAGCCGCAGTGCAAGGTCGTGTGCCCGGTCGAGTGCATAGAGCTGCACCCCGCGTGGCGGGAAGACCAGGGCCAGTTGATGGCCAAGTACCGGAGATTGACCGGCCAGGCGGTGGAAGCCGACCCCCAGGCCTGACCGGTCCGGCCGCGGCGCGCAGGCGCCGCGGCCCCCCAGGGCAACCCACCGAGCCCGCTCAGGTCCCCACGGCGCTGCCGTCCCGGCTTCCGTCGGAAGCCCCGGCGTAGCCATCGCCCACGCGGATAATGCATTGCGCCCCGCCGAAGTCGATGTTGCCTGGAGGCATCCGGACCACGCGATGCCCCCGCGCCATCAGTCCTTCTCCGATCTGCGACGCGGCGGCGGCCTCCAGGCGGATCCCGCCTTCCTGATCGATGCGCCATCGGGGCATGTCCAGCGCTGCTTGCGGATTCGAGTCCAGGTCCGCCAACGCCGAGATGATCTGCACTTGTCCCTGGGGCTGCATATCGGCCCCCACTACGCCCAGGGCGCCCCACGGCCGCCCCTCCCGCATGAGCAGCGCGGGCACGGTGGTATGAAAGGGTTTCTTGCCACCCGCCACCGAATTGGGATGATCGGCCTCGAGCGTGAATCCGGAGCCGCGGTTGTGGAGGCTGACCCCCGTTCCGGGAACGACGACTCCCGAGCCGAATCCGTGGTAATTGGACTGGATGAACGAGACCACCATGCCATCCCGATCGGCAGCGGCCAGATATACCGTTGCGTGGCGGGGCAAGGGGCATGGAGCATGAGCGGCGGCCCGGGCGGGATCGATGTGGCAGGCGCGCGACCGCAGGTATTCCGGATCGAGCAGCGCCGACGGCTGGTCCCGCATCCATGCCGCGTCGGCAACGTGAGCATAGACATCGGAGAACGCCATCTTCATGGCCTCGATCTGCACGTGCGCACGCAGCACCGCGTCCTGCCCCGGACCGAGGTCGAAGTGCTGCATGATTCCCAGCGCGGACAGCACCGCCAGGCCCTGGGCAGGCGGCGGCATCTGGTAGACATCGAGCCCGCGATATCGGCCGGCAAGCGGCGACAGCCATTCGGACCGGTGTCCCGCAAGATCGTCCGCCGACACCGCCGCGCCGTGCCGCACTGCATCGGCCAGCACGGCGGCTGCAATTTCTCCCTCGTAGAAGTCGCGGCCGCGCGTGGCGGCGATACGTTCTAGCGAGCGGCCCAACGCCGGAAAGCGGAAACGCTCCCCCGCCTTCGGTGCGCGGCCTCCCGGCATGAATGCAGCGGCGAACCCAGGCTGCTCCTTCAGCCGGTCGGCGTGGATTTTCCACTGCCTCGCAATGACGGGACTGACCAGGAACCCATCGTGGGCATAGCGGATCGCAGGCACCAGCAAGGCATCGAACGGGAGCCTGCCATAGCGGGCGCTCAGGTCGGCCCATGCGGCCACCGCCCCCGGCACGATGACGGACTCCCAGCCGAGGTCGGGCATGCGCGCATGCTGGCTGAAACGCTGCGCGGACCACGCGGCCGGCAATTTGCCGCAGCCGTTGAGGCCAACCACGTCCGCGCCATCCCACAAGAGCACCTGCGCGTCTCCACCCAATCCGTTCATCACCGGCTCGACCACGGTCAATGCGGCCGCCGCCGCGATTGCCGCATCCACCGCGTTGCCGCCCTGTTCGAGCATGGCGATACCCGCCCTGGCGGCCAGCGGCTGAGACGCCGCCACGACGTTGTCGGCCAGCACGGGAGACCGCCGGGCGTGCGCAGGTCGCGTATGCCCCAGGCGTTGACCCAGACCACGCCCACGCGCAGGCGCGTCGACACCCGCAAGGCTTGCGCATGATCGCGCGACCAGACCGCGGCGGCCAGCCCGTAGTCGCTGTCGTTGGCGAGACCGATGGCCTCTTCTTCATCGTCGAACGGCGCGATGTGGCAGCAGGGTCCGAACACTTCGTGACGCACCACGCTGGAAGACTCCGCAAGACCGGTCCAGATGGTCGGCTGCATCCACGCCCCATCTGCAAGCCGCCCTTCCATTCGCGGCGCCTGGCCGCCGGCGTGCACCGTGGCACCTTCTTCGCGGGCCGCGGCGCAGGCCTGCAACACCTTGTCCCGATGGCGCCTGCTGATCAGCGGCCCCAAGGTCGTGCCCGGGTCGAGCGGATCGCCCATGCGCAGCGCCGAGGCGCGCTGCGCCAGCCCTGCTACGAAACGCTCGAACAACGGCCGGTGGACATAGATGCGCTCGGTGCCGAAACACACCTGGCCCGCGTTCATGAACGCCGAGCGGAGCGATCCCTCGAGCGCGGCATCGAGATCCGCGGACCCGAACACGAGCGCGGCATTCTTGCCGCCCAGCTCGAGCGACACCGGCCGCACGCCGCGTGCCGCGGCGGCCATGATGGCCTCGCCGGTGCGCGTCTCCCCGGTGAAGGTCATGGCATTCACGCCGGGATGGGCGGCCAGGAAGGCGCCTGCCGAGTCCCTGCCAAAGCCATAGACCACGTTGAACACGCCCCGGGGAAACTCGATCTCCTCCATGACCCGGGCCAGCAGGGCCACGGACGATGGCGTCTCTTCCGAGGGCTTGACTACGACGGCATTGCCGCAGGCCAGCGCCGGCGCGATCTTCCAGACCGCCAGGACCAGCGGGAAATTCCAGGGGCAGATGACGGCCACCACGCCATGCGGCATGCGCGTGGTCATGTTGATCGCCTGCCTGCCATCCGGCATGGCCGTGGTGACCACATCGTCGCGGTGGGTCCGGATCAGTTCGGCGAAGACTTCGAAGGTTGCAATGACGCGCGGGATCTCGATATTGCGCACCATGGAAAGCGGCTTGCCGGTATCGCGGACCTCGGCATCCACGAACGCATCGAAGCGCCGCCGGATGGCGTCCGCGATGCGTTGCAGCCATCCGGCCCGCTGCTCGGCGGAAGCGGCGGCCCACGGCCCGCGGGCCGCACGGGTGGCCGCCTGCACGGCCTCGTCCACCAGCGAGGCGTCCGACTCCTCGACTTCGGCGATCCGCGCCCCGGTGGCGGGATCGTTCTTTTCGAAACGGCGCAGTTGCGACCGGGATGCGTGTCCGCCGTCCAGGAACGCGGAAATGACAGGAATGGCCATGGGTGTCTCCATCGAAAAGGGTCAGCGGATCGCGGCGGCCTGCGCCACCGAGCTGATCATCGAGCTGTCGCGCAGGTAAGCCCTGGCTCGTTCGGGATCCCGGACCACCGAGCGCAGTTCGTCGATGTTCCGCCTGCGCACGCCTGGATCGCGTTCCTGCATCAGCTTCTTGTTCCGTATGCTCTGGCGCTGCACGTTCTCGACCGCTACGTGGCGACGCTGGCGATCGTAGAGATCGAGCAGGCCATCGTCGGCCCCGGCGCATACCGCGCCCAGCTTGTCCGCCAGGTTTATGGCGTCATGCACGCCGCCGTTCAGGCCGAATCCCCCTATGGGATTGTTGATGTGGGCGGCATCCCCCGCCAGCAGCACCCTGCCCTTGCGGAAGGTGGAAGCCACCCGCTGGTGCACCCGGTAGGTGCTCTGGTAGATCAGACGGAACGAACGATCGCATCCCAGGACCTCGCGCAACATGGCCTGCGCATAACCTTCCTCCATGACTTCCTCTTCCGGCAGATCCGGATCGGAGGGCATGGCGATGCGCCACAGATTGCCGACGCGCGGATCCGCCAGGCGCAGGATGACCGCCCACTTGTCGGGATCGGCGACATAGGACGTCTCGGCAAAACCTTCGCTCACCAGGTCCTCGTCCACGTTGGTGACCAGGAACCGCTCGGGCCAGGTGAAGCCCTCATAGGCGATGTCGCTGGCCTTCCTGACGATGCTGCGGGAGCCGTCGCAGCCCACGACCCAGGAGGCGGCGATCTCCGCCGCCGCTCCCGTGGCGTCGCGATACCGTACGCGGACGCGCGCGTCTTCCTGCGCGAGCCCTTCCACGCTCGCTCCGAACAGCACCGTGGCGCGCGGTTCGCGCCGGAGCTTGGCCAGCGCATCGGCCGCCAGGTGATGTTGCGGCAAGTGGAAGCGATAGGGATACCGGGTCTCGTCGGCCAGCATGCCCAGGTCGAATTCGGCCACGACGCCGTCCTCCTTGTCGCGGATCTGCCAGACGGGGATGCGCAGCCCCAAGGGAAGCAGGTCGCCGGTAATCCCGTGGGGCTCGAGCATTTCCAGCGTCGGGGGATGGAAGGCCGCGCCCCGCTGCTCCCGGGGCAGTTCCCCAAGCGCCTCGAGAACGACCACGTCCGTTCCGGAGCGGGCCAGGGCCAAGGCGCACACCAGGCCCACCGGGCCGGCTCCTACGATCACTACCTGAGTCTCTGATGTCATGATGGATGCATTGCTGACCGGAAACATCGCCGCGCCCGCAACCGGGGCCGGCGTCCTGTCGCCACCATACGGAGGGGCGCAAGGCGCGTCGAGAAGGCGCCGCTTATGCCGGGCATTCACGATATGCATGAATCCGCGGGACTGGCGCCGGGACCGGCCACATAGGCATCGCGCATGGTCCGCATTAGCGTTCATGGATGGCCGGACATGCGCCGCGCGACTAAGGTGGCGACCGACACTCCAATGCCGGAAACCTCATGGACCTGAATCGAAACGCCGCTCCTCCGTCAGCCGCCGAGCGGCTGATCCGCCTGTGCGCACAGCTGGGGATCGACTGCATCTTCGCCAACCTGGGCAGCGACCATCCCGCCTTCATCGAAGCCCTTGCCCGCCTTAGGGCATCGGGCGAACCCGCGCCGCGCGTGATTGTCTGCCCCCACGAAATGACCGCCCTGAGCGCCGCCCACGGCTACGCCATGGTGACCCGCCGGCCCCAGCTCGTACTGGTGCACGTGGACGTCGGCACGCAGAATCTCGGCGGCAGCGTGCACAACGCCTGCCGCGGCCGCGTGCCCGCGATCGTGGTGGCGGGCCTGTCGCCGGTAAGCGAGGCGCCCGACCGGGTCGGCGCCCGTACCGAGTACATCCATTACATCCAGGACACCACGCGCCAGCACGAGCTGGTGGCGCCGTTCATGAAGTGGAGCTACGAACTGCGCGACGCGGCCACCGTACAGGCAGCGCTGCTACGCGCGCGGCAGATCGCGGCATCGGAACCGCAGGGGCCGGTGTACCTGACCGGCGCCCGGGAAGTATGGGACGAAGCCGATCCCACGCCGGCGGCGGATCCGGCGCTGCGCTCCCCCGTCCAAGGCGCGGGCCTTGCGCCGGACGCGGTGCGCGGGCTGCACGCGCTCCTGGCCGGCGCGCGCCGGGCCTTGCTCATCACGACCTACGCAGGACGCAATCCGGCCACGGTCGAACGGCTGGTTGCCGTATGCGAGCGATACGGCGTGGGGGTCGTCGAGGTCGGCCCGCAGTACGTCAACTTCCCCGGCGATCATCCCTGCCACCTCGGATATCGCCGCGACCGCCTGATCGACGAAGCCGACGCCATCGTCCTCGTCGACGTGGACGTACCGTGGCTGCCCAGGAATACCCGCCCCGATCCCGCCGCGCGCGTCTTCCACCTCGACATCGATCCGGTCAAGCCCACGCTCGGCGCCTGGCACTTCGGTGCGCACGACAGCTACATGGCGGACAGCGGCGTCGCGCTCGCCCAGCTGCTCGAGGCCGAGCTGCCCGTCGATCGCGCACTGAAAGCGGAGCGCGAGGCGTGGCTGCGGGCCCGCGCGCCGGCCGGGCCCGCGGCTACCACGGACGACGGCCCGCTGACCGCGCGGGACGTCACGCTCGCCGTCAAGGAACTGCTGACCGAACGCAGCGTCGTCCTTTGCGAGGAGCCGTCCAACGCGCTGGCCATCACCTCCACGCTGCGCATGAACCGGCCCGGCAGCTTCTTCTCCAGCGGCGGCAGCGGCCTGGGCTGGAGCATCAACGCGGCAATCGGCGCCAGGCTGGCAAGGCCCGATGCCGAAGTGATCGCGCTGGTGGGCGACGGCTGCTACGTCTTCGGCGTGCCCGCCAGCGCCTACTGGGTGGCGGCGACCTACGAGGCGCCCATGCTCACGGTCATCTATAACAACAGCGGCTGGCATTCCCCCAAGGCCTCCACCCACCTCGTCCACCCGGCGGGCGCCGCGCATGCCGCCGACGCCTACTGGGTAGCCGCGAGCGCCGGTTCTCGCCTGGCGGATCTCGGAGCTGCCGCGGGCGGCGCCATGGCCATCCGGGTGGAGGATCGCCAAGCTCTGCGAGAGGCGCTGGCCCAGGCGCTGGCCTGCGTACGCGCCGGCCGGCCGGCGGTGGTCGAAGCGATGCTGGCCCCCACCACCCGGCAGTCGCCGGGAGATCGCGGGCAGCAGGCCGCCTGACCGGCGGCACGCAGGGTGAGGGTTCAGAAATCCAGCAGCACCTCGGCCCGGTCGCCCACGCTGATCATCGCGCCCTGCGGCGCACTGACGATGGCGTTCATGCCGAACGTGACGCCGCCCTCGGGCTGGCTGCGAAACGTCGTCAGCGTCGTCATGGGCTCGGCGGCGCGCGCGCCGGTGAGCTGATCGGTATTGGGGATCTCGCAGCGCACGCATGGCTTGACGAGCGCCATGCGGATCTCGCCCACCGTGACCAGCACGGTGTAGTCCTCGTCGAAGGCGCCGAATTCGCTGAGCACCACGTTTGGCCGGAAGCGGTCCATGCCCACCGCGGGCTGCCCCTTGGCCGCCAGCTTGTCGTTCAGCTCCGCGAGCGAGGCCTCGTTCGTCACCAGGATGGGGTAGCCGTCGGCAAAGGCGAAGATGTGCTGCCGGGGGAAATCCGCGGCCACCGGATGCCGCGCCAGCCAGTTCTCGATACGTGCCACGCTGGCCACGCGCTGCGATTGCGGATGCACCTTGACCAGCCGGCACGGGGTGCCGAGCAGCGCGCCAAACCATTGCGCCGCCAGGTCCCCCTCGTCCACGGCATCCACTTCGTCGCGCCAGACCTTCACCCGGCGCCGCACGCTGTCGTCGTCCTCCACCACATCGATGGGAATGTCCAACCGCGGCTGTCCCGGCGCGGTGACCACGAGGTAGCCGTCGCGCAGGTCGGTCCGTATGCGCGCCATGGCCGGATGGCTGCGCTGCGTCAGGAATACCCCCTGCTCGTCGACCACCATCCAGCGCCGGTCATTGTGCAGTCCCGCCATGCCGATCGCCGACCGCTGCAACGCAATGCCGCCGCAGGATTTGATGGGATAGATGTAGAGTCCTGCTATAGCAATGGACATGAATAAAGCCCCCCTACGCGCTGACGCGCGCCCCCCAGGGGGCGATGCGAGCGGACTGGCGGAGCCAGATCCGCCGCATCCTGGGTCTAGTGCCGTTATCTTGGTGTGGGGCACCTGCGCTTCGCTGGTTGCCAGCAGTAGCAACGGTGTCGCAAACCGAGAAAGCCGTACTAGATCCAGGGCGCCGCGGATCCGGCTTTGCCGGTCCGCCAGCGCCGCCCCTTGAGGGGCGCGGCGTAAGCCGCGAGGGGTGGGCTTTCCTCGCGCGCGTAAGCGCGTAAGGAGGGGCTTTCCCTTTCATTTGAATATTCCCTTCAGCCGGTCGCGCAGCCTGTCCACCGACTCCGATTTCTCCAGGCCCTCCTGGATCTTCTCCTTGAGGGTGTTCTTGAGAACGTCGGCGGCGACTTTGCTCCATTGGATGGTGTAGGTGGGAGAGTCGAACGGCCCCGTCACATGCAGGGGCACGGTCACGTTGCGCAGTTCCGCCAGTTCCTTGCCGCCCTGGCCGGTGCTGGTATTGACCACGGTCACCAGGGCAACGAGGTCCAAGCGTTGTCCGGGTATGTCGATCCGCGCCGGCTCGCCTTCGGCGATGCGCAGCAGCGGCGCCTTGACGTTCAAGGTGCGCAGGGTGCCGATGCCGCCGGCAAAGACCAGGTGCGCCTGCAATTCCGAAAAATCGGTCTGCAGCGTTTCCTGGTGCTGCAGGGCGTCGTCCTTGCGCTGCGACAGCAGCGAACGGAATTCGCGCAGCGACTGGGCGACGTTCACGCCTTTGATCGCGCCGTCGCGCAGGGCGATGTTCGCCGTGCCGTTCAGGCCGCGCTTCATCGTCTCCACCGTCTTGCCGGTAGCGGTCAGGTTGAGCGCCACCGTGCCCCGCCCCATGAGCGTATCCTTGTCCGCCAGGTCTGACAGCAGCGGCTGCACGGATATGTTGGTCAACGTCGGCGCGACGCCGATGCGGTGGGTAGAGGCGTCGGCGAACAGGCTGCCCGACAGGGTACCGCCGTACAGAAAAGCCCTGAGCCCGCTCACGTCGGCGCGCCCCTTGGCGACGCGCACCGAGGCCGACACATTGCTGGCCTTCAGGCCGCGGGCGACCAGGCTGCCGATCTTGATGCTGCCGCTCGCCGTGATGCCCTCCAGCATCGAAAGGTCCACCGGCCGGTCCGCCGGGGCCGGCCTGGCGCCCCCCGTCCCGCCCCCGCCTCCGCTCCCGCCGCCACCCGGCCGCGCCGGCGCCAGCTTGTCGAGATCCAGCACGTCGGCGGCCACGGCAAAGGTGATGCGCGGCTCGTCGAATTGCGCGATGTCGGCGGTGGCGCTGAACTCGCCGCCTTCGATGGTGGCGTCGATCCGCCCCGCGACGTGCTCCTTGTCGAGATTGGCGCGCAGGCTGCCCTTGAACGGAATCTGCATCTGTCCCGAAGGCAGGGAGGGATCGCTGATGTCGGCCTGTCCCGCTACCTGCGGCAAGGACAGCGTCTTGCGCCGCAAGTTGGCTTCCAGCGGCGAAGCGCTGGCCAGCTTGACCAGCCGGTCGCCCTGCCTGAACTCGCCGTCCAAGGCGAAGCGCGCGACCTCGAGCTTGTCGGCATTGCCCGATATGCCCGACAGCGCCAGCTTGGCGTCCAGGTCGCGCGCACCGCTCATGCGCAATCTTCCGGTCAATGCCTCGCCTTTGGCTTCCTGCGGCGAGACGTGCAGCGCCGGCGCGGCCAGCGACACATCGAACGGATCCGCACCCAGCTTGCCCTGCGCCGACAACGCCAGCTTCTCGGCCTGGAGCCTGCCTTCGGCCAGGCCGGCGTTCAGCCGCGGCGCATCCAGGCGCAGGTCCACGCCGGTCAGCGGACGGCTGCCCGCGACGTCGCCCTGGAACACGACCGATACGGCGGAAGCGTCGATGGCCTGGCGCTGCCCATCGTAGGCGACATCGCCGCGCGCGGTCAGCGCCGTTGCGCGTATGGACGGCAGCACGCCGGTGGCCTTCAGGTCGAAACCCTTGACGGAAAAAAGGCGCCGGGCCGGGTCGAAGGCCAGGCGCCCCTGGCTCTGCACGGTTGCGTCCACGCGCGGGGTCTGCCCCAGCACGCGCGCCGAGACCTCGAAGTCGAACGGCGTGCGCGGCGCCACCCGGCCGGTGGTGGCGGCGAGCCGCTCGACCCGCATCGACGTGCCGCGGACATAATCGCGCAGCGCAAGTTCACCGCCGCTGAACTCGATGCCGGCCACGTCGAACAGCAGCGGCTTGCCTTCGGCCTGGAGCTCTCCCCCGCCCGGCTGGCCCGGCCGCTTGGGCGTCTCGCCCAGCAAGTCGTCGAAGTTGAACTTGCCGTTCTGGTAGCGCACCACGTTGGCCTTGAGTCCCACGACCTTGACGCGGTCGACCACGATACGGCCGGACAGGAGCGGCAGGACCGCTACCGACACGCGCGCGGTATCGACGGCCGCGAAAATCTGAGTGGAACGGGGCTCGGACAGCGACAAGCGCTCGATCTCGACGCCCAGACCGGGAAAAACGCTCAGTTTCAGATCGCCGTCGATACGCAAGGTGCGGTCGTACCGCTTCTTGACCGCATCGGCAACCGGCCCCTTGTAATGATTGGGATCGACCAGCAACACCAGAGCCGTCACCCCGATGGCCGCGACGGCGAGCAGGATCGCCGCACCGATTGCGATGCGCTTGAACCACCGCATGTAACACGTCTCCGTAAATCCCGGGAAGCCGATCTGCCGCCGCCGGCTTTACCCGACTTTACCCCAAGGCATTATCATAGCGGGTCCCCCCTACGCGCTTACGCGCGCCCCCAGGGGGCGATGCGGGTGGACCGGAAGGGAGGCCCACCCCCTACACCCTCCGGGCGCCCCCTCAAGGGGGCGATGCGGGTGGACCGGCGGAGCCGGATCCACCGCATCCTGGGTCTCGTACGGTTATCTTGGATTGTTGTACCTGTGCTTCGCTGGCTGCCAGCGGTAGCAGCGGTGTGGCAATTGGAGAAAGCGGTACTAGACCCAGGGCGCCGCGGATCCGGCTTTGCCGGTCCGCCAGCGCCGCCCCCTTGAGGGGGACGCGCGAAGCGCGTAGGGGGTGGGCTCCCCTCGGGTGGGCTTCCCTCATATGGAGCACTAGCATGGCAGCGGAGACGTCCCACATCGAACGCATTGCCTCGCGTACCGCGCAGATAGGCGGGGGCATCAGCGTCGACCGGGTCCTGCCGGTGCGCCAGCACCGGCGCATCGGCGCATGGTGCTTCCTCGACCACGCCGGGCCGGCCCGCTTCGCGCCAGGCGGCGGCATGCTGGTAGAGGCCCATCCCCACATCGGCCTGCAGACCTTTACCTGGCTGATCGAGGGCGAGGCCCTGCACCGCGACAGCCTGGGCAACGAACAGGTGCTGCGGCCGGGCCAGGTGAACCTGATGACGGCCGGCATCGGCATCAGCCACACCGAGGAGTCGCTGCCGGACCAGCAGGTTTTGCATGCCGCTCAGCTCTGGATCGCGCTGCCGCCGGGCAAGCAGGAAATGCCCCCGGCGTTCGACCACTATCCCGACCTGCCGCGCTGGTCGGAAGCCGGCATCGACTTCACGCTGCTGGCCGGCTCCTGTGCCGGCCGCACCGCCCCCACCCGCGTCTACTCGCGGCTGGTGGGACTGGATCTGCGCTGCCAGGACGCCGCCGCGCTGCGCATGGCGCTGGAACCGGGCTTCGAGCATGGCCTGCTGGTGCTCGAAGGCGCCGTACTGGTGGACGGCGAGCGCTTCGGCGTGAACGAGCTGGCGTACCTCTCGACCGGACGGGTGGAAGTCGGCCTGGCGCTGGAGGCGGGCACCCGCCTCTTGTTGATCGGGGGAGAGCCGCCCACCGACGAAATCACCATCTGGTGGAACTTCGTCGGCAGCAAAGAGGCAATCGCCCAGGCGCAGCGAGACTGGGAAGCCCGCAGCGAGCGCTTCGGGTCGGTCAAGGGCTACGAAAACCGCCGCCTGGTCGCGCCGCCGGTCCCCTGGTAGCTTTTCGCGGTGCGAAAAGCTGGGAAATCCGGCTTGATCGCCGCGTCCGCGGTGTTTAGCGTGTACGGCGCGCGGCGCTTTGCCAGCTCGCGCAGCCACTCGACAAGAACACCCGGAGACTTCCCATGCGCCTTCCCGCCGGCAGGTTCGCGGCCTGCCTCGCCGCCGCGACCCTGCTTTGCCAGCCCGCCTTCGCGGCCGACTATCCCGCTCGGCCCGTCACCCTGGTCGTCGGCTACACGCCAGGCGGCGCGATCGATCAATCGGCGCGCCTGATCGCCAGCGAACTGGCCAAGCGCTGGAAACAGTCCGTCATCGTGGACAACAAGCCCGGCGCCAACGCCACGATCGCCGCCGCCGCGGTGGCCGACGCCAAGCCGGATGGCTATACGCTGCTGGTGGCCGCGAGCAGCCACAACCTCAACAAGTTCGTGAACAAGAACCTGCGCTACGACGTCGAGAAGTCGTTCACGCCCGTAGCCCTGACCGTCGAAGTACCCAACGTGCTCGTGGTCAGCGCCGCATCGCCCTACCGGGACCTGGGCCAGTTGCTGGCCGCGCTGCGCGAAAAGAAAAAGCCATTCAGCTATGGCTCGCAAGGCGTGGGCGGCGTGCCGCACCTGGCGGGAGAACTGTTCAAGATCCGGACCGGCACGGAGATCCTGCATGTGCCCTACAAGGGCGCGGCGCAGGGCATGACCGATCTCATCGGCGGGGTGGTGGACATGTCCTTTCCCACCCCCGGCTCGGCCATGGCCTATATCTCGCAGGGCAAGCTCCGGGCGCTGGCGGTGGCGTCCGGCGAGCGGCTGGCGCAGCTCAAGGACGTTCCCACCTTCGCCGAAGCCGGCGTGCCGGACTACGTCATCAGCACCTGGCACGGCCTGCTGGCCCCGGCCGGCACGCCGCCTGAGGTGGTGGCCAGGATCAACGCCGACGTCGCCGACATCCTGCGCGACCCCGCCGTGCAGCACGCGATGGAGGCGCAAGGCAATCTCGCCGCCAAGCCTCTGACGGCGGCCGAGTTCGGCAGCAAGCTGTCCCGGGAACTGAAGGTATACGGGGATCTCGCGGCCAGGATAGACCTGCGCGGCAGTTGAGCCGCCGGCGCTAAGGACGGTCCGCCAGCTGCAAGTAGATCCGGGTCTTCAATTCCGAGGGCGGCGTAGTCTTCGGATCGTTCAGATACTCTTCGAACACCGGGAAGTCGGCCGGCTGCTCGCCGCTGGCCGGCAGCCAGCCGCCGAACAGCCAGGCGTAAGCCGAGTCGAGTTCGCTATACGGCCCGGTGTGCTCGAGCACGGCGCACCGCCCCGCCGGCAACTGCAGCCGCCGCAGCGGCTCGGCAAGCTCCACGCCGGACGGCGCTTCGATGCCCGCTTCGGACCACAGGTCTTTCGCCGCGACCTGCTCTGGATCGTCGTAGTACACGCCGAAGCAGCGCGGCGTCCCCCGCATCAGCCCGCGGCCGGCCGCCAGCATGAACAGCCGGTCGAAGGTGGCGCCGATCTGGAGATAATCGCCGGCGTGCGGCAGGACGGCCAGGGACAGGCCGGGAAACGATTCGATCTGCACGGGATACATGGTGAGCTCCTTGTCTCGATGGATGGCTTCGGGAGAACGGTCCTCGCGATATCGCCCGGGCGGCATGCCGAACGCCGCGCCGAATGCCCGGCTGAACGCGGCGGTCGACTCGTAGCCGGCCCGCCTGGCCACCTGGTCCAGCGGACGGCTGCCCGTCCGCAGTTCGGCCGACGCCCGCAGCAGCCGCACCCGCTGCACCGTCGCCGCCACCGTCTCGCCCATCATCGCGCGGTACACGCGATGAAAGTGGTACGGCGACAGGCAGGCCAGTTCGGCCAGGCGATACAGATCGGCGTCTTCGTCCGGATGCGCGGCGAGCCACGCCAGGACCGGTTCCAGGCGCCGCTCGTAATGGCTGCGGGTTTGCGATTTCATGGGACCTCCTGGAGCGCACTGTAGGGCGGGCCGTATTGCAGTTTTTGCGGTTTTGGCGGTACGGCCGCCGCCGGACGGCCAGGACGGCGGGGCTAGAATATAGCTGTCCCGCCCGCGAGGAACCACCGTGTCCGATTTCGACAAGATCAAGCACGCCGTCCGGCGATTCACCGACGAGCGCAATTGGGACCAGTTCCATTCCCCCAAGAATCTCGCCATGGCGCTGAGCGGCGAAGCCGGCGAACTGGTCTCCATCTTCCAATGGATGACGGAAGAGGAATCGAAGGAACTCAATCCCATCAAGCTGGCCGAGGCCGCCGACGAGATCGCCGACGTGCAGCTCTACCTGGTCGCGCTCGCCGACAAGCTGGACATCGACATCGGCCAGGCCGTGGAGCGCAAGATGCTGAAGAATGCGATCAAGTATCCGCGGGAAGCCTTCTACGGCAGTTCGCGCAAGTACGACGAAAGCGACGAGACTTGAGAACCCCCATGCATGCGCCCGACGACCTGTCCCGACCCCGTCTCGCGACGCTGCTGCGAACCATGCCCAAGGCAGAACTGCATGTGCACATCGAAGGAACGCTGGAGCCAGAGCTGATCTTCGCGCTCGCGCGCCGCAACGGCGTGACGCTGCCCCATCCGGACGTCGAGAGCCTGCGCAGGGCCTATGCCTTCCAGGACCTGCAGAGCTTTCTCGACATCTACTACGCCGGGGCCGGCGTCCTGCTGCGCGAGGAAGACTTCTACGACATGGCGATGGCATACTTGCGCCGCGCAGCCGCCGACAACGTGGTGCATGCGGAGATCTTCTTCGATCCGCAGACCCACACCATGCGCGGCGTCGAATTCGGCACCGTGATCCAGGGCCTGGCCCGCGCCCGGCACGACGCCCGGCAGGCGCTGGGCATCAGCAGCGAATTGATCATGTGCTTCCTGCGCCACCTGCCGGAAGAATCTGCGTTCGAGACCTTGGCGGCTGCCCTTCCTTATCGCGAGCACATCCTGGGCGTGGGACTGGACAGCGGCGAAGTCGGCAATCCTCCGGAGAAATTCGCCAATGTCTTCCGGCGCTGCCGCGAACTCGGCTGGCACGCCGTGGCGCACGCCGGCGAAGAAGGCCCGCCGCAATACATCTGGAATGCGCTGTACGAACTCAAGGCGGAACGCATCGACCACGGCGTTCGCTGCCTGGACGATCCGCGCCTGGTGGCGTACCTGGCCGAGCACCGGATTCCGCTGACCGTATGCCCGCTGTCCAACGTCATGCTCAAGGTCTATCCCAGCATGGCGCAGCACACGGTGGCCGAACTCCTCGAGGCCGGCTTGTGCGTAACGGTGAACTCCGACGACCCGGCCTATTTCGGCGGATACGTCAACGAGAACCTGGTGGCCTGCTTCGAAGCGCTGCCCGGGCTGGGTGTGCGCGAAGCGCGGCAACTGGCGCTGAACAGCTTCGAGGCCAGTTTCGCGCCTGAAGGGGACAAGGAAGCGTGGCGCCGCCGCCTGGATGGCGTGTTCGGCGCCACGGAGAACGCCGGCTAGGACGCCGCGCCAGGAACCTTATCCGGCGGGCGGTCCTGACGCCGCCCGCTCCCCTGCTCCTACAACCCTTCCGAGAACCCGGTCCGGGGCGCGTTGACCACGGGCTGGTCGATCGTGGTTTCCTCCCCGCGGCGGCGCCAGTACGGTTCGGTCTGGTAATGGCTGTGCAGCGAGGTGGCCCAGCCGGCATCGGCGAAGCTGGGCCAGTGGTCCTTGTCGAACCCTTCGGCCTGCTTCACCACGTCCGCGGGCACGCTCAGGATGAAGGCCTTGCGGTCGGTATCCAGCGTCAGCGCGCTCCACGGGATGGCCAGCAGCTTCTCGCCCATGCCCAGAAAGCCGCCGCTGGACAGCACCGCGTAGGCAATCCGTCCGCTGCTGACGTCCAGCATGATGTCCTTGATTGAACCGACGTCCACGTCATCGGCGCTATAGACGTTGTTGCCGTCCAGCGTGGCGGCGGCCATGATGTGCGGGCCCGGCCCCTCGGCCGTCGCGCTGCCCTTGCCGACGATGCCGGCGCCGCTTTGCTGCGGCGGTGCGGTGTATGCCATGGTGATTTCTCCTCTCGCGGCGCCTGCCGCTCCCATGCCGGCGCCAGCGTAATGAACCCTTGTGCGGAAGCGCGGCGGGATCAGCAAGGAACGTGCCGTGGCGCTCCGTCACGCGTGCGGGCCGGGAACCCAGCCGATAACGAATCGCTATCGAGATAAGAAAAAGCTGGCTTCCCGCGGGGCGGTGGCGCACCGATACTGCCGCCGCAACGGAACAGCCAAGCAATCGCATGAAAACCATCAAGACTCAGGTCGGCATCGTCGGCGCCGGCCCCTCCGGCCTGTTGCTGGCGCAAATGCTGCACCTGGCCGGCATCGAATCGGTCATCCTCGAAAGCCGGTCGCGCGCGTACATCGAAAACCGGCAACGCGCCGGGGTGCTCGAACATGGCGTGGTGCAGACACTGCGCGATTGCGGCGTGGGCCACCGCCTGGCCCGCGAAGGCATGGTGCACGAGGGCATCGACATACGCTTCGGCGAAAAGCGCCATCGCCTGGACGTCAAGGCGCTGTCCGGCGGGCAATGCGTCACCGTCTACCCCCAGCACGAGATCGTCAAGGACCTGGTGGAGGCGCGGTTGCGCACGGGGCATCCCATCCTGTTCGGGGCAAAGGCGACCTCGCTGCTTGCCCTGGACCAGCCCAGGCCGCGCGTGCGCTACGAGCACGAAGGCGAGGCTTGCGAGCTGGAATGCGATTTCTTGGCAGGCTGCGACGGCTTCCACGGGATCAGCCGCGCCGCCGTTCCCGCCGGCCAGCTGGAGATCTATGGGCGGGATTATCCGTTCGCCTGGCTCGGCATCCTGGCCGAGGCGCCGCCCGCCTCGCACGAAGTGATCTATGCCCATCACGAGCGCGGCTTCGCACTGCAAAGCATGCGGTCGCCGTCGGTCAGCCGCTTGTATCTGCAATGCGCGATCGACGAGGACGTGGACCAATGGTCCGACGACCGCATCTGGTCCGAGCTGCACGCGCGCTTCGCCACCGACGATGGCTTTCTGCTCAACGAGGGCCGCATCGTGCAGAAATCGTTGACACCCATGCGCAGTTTCGTGACTGCCCCGATGCGGCACGGCCGCTTGATGCTGGCCGGCGACGCCGCGCATATCGTCCCGCCCACCGGCGCCAAGGGCCTGAACAGCGCGGTGGGAGACGTGCGCATCATGGCGGCGGGACTGGACGCCTATTACCGCCGGGGCCAGAGCGACCTGCTCGACCGGTACTCCGACATCGCCCTGCACCGGGTCTGGAAAACCCAGCGCTTCGCCGCCTCGCTGTGCACGCTGCTGCATCGCTTCCACGACGAGCCGCGCTTCCAACTCCAGATGCAGCTGGCCGAACTCCGACAAATCGTCGAAGACGCGCGCGCCGCGGAACTGTTCGCCCGCAACTATACGGGGCTGCCGTTCGACGTCTGAACCCCACCTCATGCCAGGAGACACGATGACAGACCCATCACCGAACCCCCGCGACTGGGGCATAGCCGGCACCTATGTGTTCGACGGAGACCGCAGCCGCGCCGGCTACGCCGTCAACAAGCTGTGCATGTCGCTGACCCGCCCCGAGAACCGCGAACGATTCCGCCAGGACGAAGAGGCCTACATGGCCGGCTTCGCGCTGTCCGAGGCGCAGAAGCAGGCCATCCGCGATCGAGACTGGCTGGAGCTGGTCAGGCTGGGAGGCAACATCTATTACATGATCAAGATCAGCGCCACCGTGGGAGCCGGGCTGTATGCCATGGGCGCGCAGATGCGCGGCCAGAGCCTGGAAGCGTTTCTCGCCACGCGCCAGAACAAGGGAGCCGTCTGATGGCACGCATCGTCGCAGGCATCGGTAGTTCGCACGTCCCCTCGATAGGACGCGCCTTCGACCTGGGCAAACAGCAGGACCCGGCATGGAAGCCGCTCTTCGATGGCTACCTTCCGGTCAAGGACTGGCTCGAGAACGAGATACGGGCCGACGCGGTGGTCTTCGTATACAACGACCACGGCTCGGACTTCGGCCTCGACCGCTGTCCCACTTTCGCGCTGGGTACCGCCGACACCTACCCGCTCGCCGACGAGGGCTTCGGCCAGCGTCCGCTGCCGGCGGTCAAGGGCGACCCGGCGCTCTCGTGGCACCTGGCCAACGCGCTGATCGCCGACGAGTTCGACCTGACGGTGTGCCAGGAAATGGCGGTGGACCACGGCCTGCTCGTTCCGCTGCCGCTGCTCTGGTCCTATCAGCCCGACTGGAGCATCAAGGTGGTCCCCTTGGTCGTCAACGTGATCCAGCATCCGCTGCCGACCGCGCGCCGATGCCTGCGGCTGGGGCATGCCCTGCGGCGCGCCATCGAAAGCTATCCGGCCGACATGCGCGTGGCGGTCGTGGGCACGGGCGGCATGTCGCATCAATTGCACGGGGAACGCTTCGGCCACCTGAACGAGGCCTTCGACCAGCGCTGGCTCGATCTCATCGAATCCGACCCCGAGACCCTGGCCGCCATGACCCACCAGGAGATCATGGACGCGGCGGGCGCCGAGGCGGTGGAACTCATCATGTGGCTGATCATGCGGGGCGCCATGGCGCCCAAGGTACGAAGGCTGCACAGGAACTACTACGCGCCGATGACCAGCGGCATGGGACTGATCACTTTCGTGGACGCGGCGGATCCCGCGTAAAGACGGGCAGCGCCGGCGGCGTGTATCCGCGCCGCCGTCCATTCCTTAGACAACGAGGAGGAGACCTCATGAATCGACGCACATTGCCGGCATGGCTGCTGGCCGGCGCTCTCACGACCGCAGCGGCGCCGTGCGCAGCCGCGCAGACGACCTATCCGGCGGGCCCCATCCGCATGCTGTCCGGCTCTCCGCCGGGGGCACCCTCGGACATCATCGCCCGCTCCTTGGCCGAGCAACTCGCCGGCGCCTTCGACCAGACCGTCACGGTTGAAAACCGCCCCGGAGCCGGCCTCAACCTCGCTCCCGCCGAAATGCTCAGGTCCCGGCCCGACGGCCACGTGCTGCTGGTGGGCGCCGATACGGTCGTCACGGTGAATCCGCTGGTCTACAAGAAGCTGAGCTTCGACGCCCGCCGGGACATGGTGCCGGTGTCCATGGTGGCTACCTTCAACCAGGTGCTGGTCTGCCATCCCGGCCTGAAAGTCGCGCATGCTCGCCAGTTGGTGGAATTGGCCGGGCAGAAGCGGCTGACCTATGCCTCGGGAGGCAACGGCACGCCCGGCCACCTTGCCGGAGCCATGTTCCTGCGCGCCACCGGCGCGGACATCCAGCACGTGGCCTATCGGGGCCCCAGCCCAGCGCTGACCGACGTCCTCGGCGGCCAGGTGGATTGCGGCTGGCTGGCCGGCCCGACGGTACTGCCTCACGTGAAGACCGGCAAGCTGACGGCCCTGGCGGTATCCACGGCCGTCCGCTCGCCGAGCCTGCCTGACGTGCCGACCCTGGCCCAGGCCACGGGCGTCGCCGACCTGGACGCGACGTTCAAGCAGTACGTATGGGTGCACAAGGACACGCCGCCTGCCGCCGTGGCAGCCCTGGAGCGGACCATCGCCCAAGCCATGAAGCACCCCGCGGTCAAGGCCCGGCTGACGGAGCTGGACATGGTGACGGCCGGCACGTCGTCGGTCGAGGCTCGCGCGGCACCAGCGCCAGCAGGTCGGTCGAGTTGACCAGGGCCATGACCTGTGCGAAGGACTCGCATCGCACGGCGGCCCGGGGCGTGGGCAAACCGTTGTCCTCGAAAAAACGCACGATGGTGCCGCCGGGCCTGCCCGGGGGACCCATGACCACCCACTCGCAGGTGGCCAGTTCGCGCAACGAGCGCGCGCCGGCCATGGGATGTCCCTTGCGCGCCACCACGTTCAGGCGTGTCTGCAGCAGCGGGGTGCTGACCAGCCCGCCACCGGCACCTTCGTCCGGCACGGAAGTCACGGCAAAATCTATCTGTCCCAATTGCAGCGAAGGCAGGATCTGCTCGAAGAACCCGCCGGTCAGCCGCAATTCCACCTTCGGGAAACGGGCGCGGAAATCGGCCACCACGCGCGGCAACAGGAGCGCCGTCATGGAAGGCCCGATCGCCACGTCCACGGGACCGGCGGCGTGCCCGTGCAATTGCAGCACTTCGTCCTCGGCGCGCCGTGCTTCGCGGTCGATCATGATGGCCCGCGCATACAACCTCCGCCCGGCTTCGGTCAGATGCACCCCTCGTCCGGACCGGACCAGCAGGGCTCCGCCGAGCGAGGATTCCAGCGCCTTCAGGCTGCTGGTCAGTCCCGCCTGCGACACGCCCAGGATGCGGGCGGCCTGCCTGAAGCTGCCCTGTTCGGCCACTGCCAGGAAATCGCGCAGTTGTTGTAGCGTCATTGCCGTCTCCGACGGATGCGGCGGCCGCATCGCGTTTTGTCGAAGACGCAATGATCGCACCAACCGGACGTCAGGCGGAGTACGAATTCCCCTGCCGCATCAGCTCCGGCGTGCCGATCAGTTCGTTCAGCGCCTCGAAGTCCAGCATGCGCTCGCGCCAGGGCGCCGTGGTGCCGTGGGCTTGCAGGCTGGCGTAGTAGGCCCGCAGCGTATGGGCGACGGCACGCGCGGTGCCGCCCGGAAAGATGGCGATGGAGAAACCGTGCCGCTGCAGTTCGGCCGCGCTCTGCACCGGCGTCTTGCCGCCCTCCACCATGTTGGCCAGCAATGGCGCGCGCCCGGCAAAACGGCCGCACGCGGCCGCCATCTGCTCGGGCGTCCTCAAGGCCTCGATGAACAGCGCATCGGCGCCTGCCTCCAGATAGCGCTCGGCGCGCTCCAGCGCGGCGTCCAGCCCCTCGACGGCGAGCGCGTCGGTGCGAGCCAGGATCAGGGTCTCGCTCGAGACGCGCGCATCGAGCGCGGCCTTCAGCTTGCCCACCATTTCGCCGGCAGGCACCACGGACTTGCCGTCCAGGTGGCCACAGCGCTTGGGAAAAGTCTGGTCCTCGAGTTGTATCACCGCGGCGCCCGCGCGCTCGAACCCGCGTACCGTGCGCATCACGTTCAAGGCGTTGCCGAAGCCGGTATCCGCGTCGACGATGACAGGCAGCGCAACCCGCTCGGCGATGCGCGCCAATGTATCGGCCACCTCGGTGTAGGTGGTCAGGCCGACGTCCGAGCGTCCCAGCCGGGTATAGGCGATGGAGGCGCCCGACAGGTACAAGGCCTCGAAGCCCGCCTGCTCGGCGATCAGCGCGCTGAAAGCGTCATAGACGCCCGGCGCGAGTACGATATCGGGACGCGCGAGGCGCGCGCGCATGTCATGGGGCATGGGAATTTCTCCTTCAGGCCTGGCCGGGTGCGGCAAGGGCGCGTTCGAAACCCTTGCAATCCGTCACGTCGGCGATCCCCGCCATGTCGGCGAGCGCGGTCGCGTGCACTTCTTCGCGGAAGGCGGCGCAGCCGTCGGCCAGCACGATGACGTGGTACTCCCGCATATGGGCGTCGCGCACCGTGCTCGCCACCCCGCCATTGGTCACGATGCCGCATACCGCCACCGTATCGATGCCCGCATGGCGCAGCACCCAGTCGAGCTGGGTCTGGAAAAAGGCCGAATAGGCGACTTTGCAGACCGACACGTCGACCAGTCCGTCCAGTTCCGGCACGTTGGCCTGCCCACGGCTGCCCGGCGCGAAATCCCCTTTGCGCAGGAACGGACGCAGGGCGGCCAGGTGGGAGGCGATCATGGGCTCGCCCCGGCCATCCGGCCACAGCGTGAACTGGCTGGCTGCCACCAGGCCGCCTGCCGCCTTGAGGGCGCGCGCGGCTGCCGCCACCCGCGGAGGCAGCGCAGCCGCCGCCATGCTCACCGCGCCACCCCGGGCATAGGCGCCATCGGGTGCCAGGAAATCGTTCTGCAGGTCGACGATCAAGAGCGCGGTGCGCGCCGGATCGAGGGAAGAAGCATCGGGCATCATGTTGATCAGGACATGCGGCGCGCCGGGCGGACCTCAGCCATGCGCGGGTTGGCGGGCCAGCCGCTTGCGCAACTGGTTCAGGAGCCCGCCGCTGCGGGCCATGTCGACGAGGAAATCGGGAACCGGTTCGCACGCCAGCACCCGGCCATCCTGCGCGACGACCTCGGGCGCGCCGCGGAACCGGATGCCGATCCGCTCGGCCTCGGCCAGGGACTCGGCATCCCGGCAGGTAAGCAGCATCAGGCCCACGTTGAAGGCGTTGCGGAAGAACAGCCCGCCATAGGACGGCGCGATCACCGCCGCCACGCCCAGGCGCACCAGCGCCGCGGCGGCCTGTTCGCGCGAAGACCCGATGCCGAAGCCCGGCCCGGCGACCACGACGTCGCCAGGCCGCACGTCGCCGGCAAACTCGGGCCGCACCGACTCCAGGCAATGCGTGGCGATGACATCGATGCCATGCTGCATGACATATCCCGGGGCAAGCAGGTCGGTATCGATGTCCGGCCCCAGCTTCCAGACGCGATGCGAAGCATCCTCCACGAGGAAAGGAGCGCCGCCTTCGGTCGTCCTCATGCCAGCACCTCGCGCGGATCGCTGATGGCGCCGCGCAGGGCGGACGCCGCCACCGTGTACGGGGAGCCGAGATAGACGCTGGCGGTGGGCGAGCCCATGCGGCCCTTGAAGTTGCGCGCCGTGGTGGAAATGACCGTCACGTCGTCTCCCATGGGATTGCCGTAGCCGGCGCAAGCGCCGCACGAGGTCGGGTGGAGCTCGCCGCCGGCGTCGAGCAGCGCCTGCAATACGCCTTCGCGCCGTGCCGTCTCCTGATCTTGCAGGCTGGCCGGCGCAACGATCAGACGCACGCCTGGCGCGACCCGCCGGCCTCGCAGGACGGCGGCGGCGGCACGCAGGTCTTCGAGCTTGGCGCCGGTGCAGGCGCCGACATAGGCGACCTGGACCGGAACGCGATCGTAGTCGCCGACGGGCCGGGAATTGGCGGGGCTGTGCGGCGCGGCCACCATGGGCGGCAAGCCGCAGGCATCGAACTCGAAGCGCGTGCACACCGCATCGGCATCGGTCTCCCACCCTTCGATATCCGGCACTTGTGCGCCCGTGCGCGCGAGCCATTCCACCGTGGTGGCGTCGGGAGCGATCAGGCCGGCCTGCGCGCCGAGCTCGGCGCTCATGTTCGACAGCGTCATGCGCTCCTGCATGCTCAAGGCCTGGACCGCGGGCCCGCAGAACTCGACCGCCTGGTAGGCGCCGCCGTTCATGCCGAAGCGGGCCAGCATGTGCAGCATCATGTCCTTGGCCGTCACGCCCGCGGGCAAGGATCCGGACCAGTGCATGCGCAAGGTGTCGGGCACCCGCAGCCAGATCTCGCCGGTCACGACGACCCCCAGCATTTCGGTGGCGCCGATGCCGAACATGTAGGCGCCGAACGCGCCGCCGGTGGGCGAATGCGAATCGCCGCCCACGCAGAACATGCCGGGCAGGATATGCCCGCCTTGCGGCAGCACGACATGGCAGATGCCCTGGCTGTCGTAGACGTGAGGCAGCGCCTGCTCCCGCGCCCATTCGCGCGCGATGCGCACGATCTTCCTGGAGCTCTCGTCCCGCTCGGGCACGTAGTGATCCATGACCAGCACGACCCGGGACTTGTCCCAGATCTGCGCCCCCAGCTCTTCCAGCATCGGCTGCAGCCGCCTCGGCCCGGAAGAATCATGGAACATCGCGAGATCCACCTTGCAGGTGACGATCTCGCCCACGTCCACCCTTGCGCGTCCCGCGGCCCGCGCAATCAGCTTCTGCGCAAGCGTCTGGCCTTTACCCGGCGACGTATTCAACCTCTCACCCGACGTCCTCGAAGAGCCCGAGGGCTCGTTCTCATCTATTGTCCTAACAATAGTACATTTGATTCGGGCGTTTGTGTGGGGTTTTCTCGCCGCCGTCCGCACACAGGTGCAGCAATTCGTTTCGGCCCGCGTCCTGGCGCAACGGACGGACGCACCGCCGCCCGCGCCGGGCAACGGGGCAGACGGCGTGGTCAGCGCATATAGGCGTTGAAATCCTTGCTGACCCAGACCTTGGCATCGATGTCGCCTACCCGCGACAGCTCCATCTCGTATTCGTAGCGGTCCGGGCAATACAGCCCCTGCAGCCACAGGACGGGCCGGTCGTTCACGTCGTAGACCAGGCGGTTCACCGACAGCAGCGCCGATCCCAGCGGCATGCCGAGCAGCCCCGCCACGGTGGCGTCGGCCTGGCGCGCCGAGATGCTCTGGCGCGCGCGCCCGATCTCGACGCCGGACTCTTCGATCAGTACCAGCATGGCCTTGCGCCCCAACTGGCGCCGGCCGAGGTTGCCGGCGAATTCGCGCGGCACCCATGTGGTAATGCAGGAGACCGGCCCGGCCTTGGTGCTGCGCACGCGCACCGCGCGCAGCACCTGGCTCCGTGGCGGGATCTGCAGCATGTCCGCGACGGGCTCGGTCGCCGCGACGTAGTCGTGCTCGACGACCTTGACGGTCGTATCCAGGCTGGCCGTGATGAGGTTGTCCAGCAGGCCCGTCATCTTGGTGGCCGGCGGCACGCTGCGGCTGGCCGCGCCCGCGGGCGGCAGCCGGCGCGTGCCGCGTCCCGCCGAACGTTCGATCAGGCCTTCCAGCGCCAGGTTCTCGAGCGCCTTGCGCACGGTAGCCCGCGAAACCGCGAACTCCTCCATCAGCTCCAGCTCGCCGGGCACGCGCTCGTCGTACACGCCATCGCGCAGCCGCTCTTTCAACACCAGGTACACGCTGTGGTACTTCGGCAAGGGCAAGGTTTGCTGCATAGGCCTATTTCTGTCTTATTGTCTGTCCAATAGAACAATTTATCTTGACTCGACGACAGGACCTGATCGAATATCCATATGCCGTCGTACACATTCTTCAGGTCCATGTCATGCGCCATCATATTACAGGGGAACCCTGCGCCCGCCCCCGCGCGTTGAACGTCCTGCGCCGTGCGTTGCTGGCCGCGGGCCTTGCGGCCGCCTCGGTCGCGGCCCAGGCGGAAACCTATCCCGACCGCCCCATCAAGCTCATCGTGCCGTTCAGCCCGGGCGGCACCACCGACGTCATCGGCCGCCTGGTGGCCAATGCGCTCGAACAGGAAATCGGACAGTCCGTCATCGTCGACAACAAGGGCGGCGCCGGCTCCATCCTCGGCACCGACCTCGGGGCGAAGGCGCAGCCCAACGGCTACACGCTGGTCATCACCAACGGCGCGGCCATCACCACGGGGCCGCTGCTGGGCCAGAAGATTCCGTACGATCCCTACCGGGACTTCGCCCATATCATGCTGCTGGGCACCTTTCCCAACGGGCTGATCGTGCGCACCGGCCATCCGGCCAAGGACTTCAAGGAATTCGTCGAGCTGGCCCGCAAGGCGGGCGGCAAGTACAACTACGGCTCGGCCGGCGTCGGCTCGGCGGGTTTCCTGACCGGTGAGATGCTCAAGCAGAAAGGACGCCTGGACATGACCCACGTCCCGTACAAGGGAACGGGTCCCGCCATGAACGACCTGCTGGGCGGCCAGCTCGACGCGATCTTCAACAATATGTCGGTGGCCGCCACCCAGGCGCGGGCCGGGAACGTCCGCATCCTGGCCGTCAGCGGCCCCCGGCGCGTGCCGGCTTTCCCCGACGTCCCGACCATGGACGAGACCATACCGGGAATGGTGGGCGAAGCCTGGTTCGGCGTCTCGGCGCCAGCGGGCACGCCCGCCCCGGTGGTGGACAAGCTGCAGGCCTCGCTCGGCAAGGTCATGGCAAGCGCCGACTTCCGCGCCAAGCTGGCCGAGCAGGGCCTCACGCCCATCGGCGCGCCGCAGGCGGAGTTCGTGAAGTTCCTGCAGGATGAAGAGCGCAAGTGGGCGCCCGTCATCAAGGCCGCCAACATCAAACTGGACTGATTCCGGCAATGCCCGTCGAATACGCGCCCAAGGGACTCATCGGCCTGCTCACGCCGCAGGCCAACACCACGGTCGAACCCGAGTACTTCATCCTGCTGCCTGCGGGCTACGCCCACATCAACGGCAGGCTGATGAGCGACAAGTCCACCATCGAGGCCCGCCTGGTCGACTATGTCGACCGGCTGGACCACGCCTGCGACCAGTTCGCCAACGCCCCCGTCAGGGCGGTGGCCGTCGGCTGCACCGGCGCTTCCTATCTGGTGGGCCGCGAGCGCGAGGAAGAGGTATTGGCGCGCATCGAGCGGGAACGGGGCGTGCCCGCCTTCACGGCCGCCACCGCGGTCGTTGCGGCATTGAACCAGCTGGGTGCACGCCGCGTCGCGCTGGCCTCGCCCTATCCCGCCGGCCTGACCGCCGCAAGCAAGGGCTATTGGGAATCGCAGGGTTTCACGGTGTCGCGCATCGCCTCGGCCGCGATGGACGAGACCCAGTTCCACCCCATCTATTCGATGAAAGCCGGCACGGCGGGCGCGCTGCTGGACGAGCTCGCCTCGGACGACACCGACGCCATCCTGATGCTGGGCACCGGCATGCCCACGCTGGAACCGCTGCTTGCCGCCAACGCGCAGTCGCGCGTGCCGGTGCTCTCGTGCATGCTGTGCCTGGCGTGGATGGGAGTCTCGGCCGTCGACGGCAAGCCCGCTCCGCTGCAGCCCTGGCTGAACGGCGCCCATTGGCGCGAACGGCTGGCCAGGCAACAGGCCTAGGCCTGTTCACGCGGCAACCCTCGCGGAGGGCTGCCGTCGCACAGCGATCGGGCCGCGCGCCGCCGGCCGGCTACTCGATGGCGGCGGCCTCGCGCAGGCTCAGTATCATCGACGTCTCGAGCAGGTAGTCGCGCGCAAGTTGCGGATCGCCGGCCTTGCGCAGCAATTCATCCAGCGTGGAGCGCCGCTGCGCCGCGCCTCGTTCCTGCATGCGCGCACGATTGCGGCCGGATTGCTGCAGCACGTGCTTGATGGCGATAGGCCGCCGCTGCCGCTCGTACTGGCCCAGGAGCGCATCGCTTTCGCCGGCATAGATCCGCCGCAGCTTGTCCGTCAGGTTGAAGGCGTCGTGGATGCCGCCGTTCATGCCCATGCCGCCGCTCGGGCTGTTGATGTGCGCGGCATCGCCCGCCAGCACGATGCGGCCGTTCACATAGTTGTTCACGACCCGCTGGTGGATGCGGTAGGGGCGCACCTCCATCACCTCGTAGGCCTGGTCGCGCGGCAGGATGTGCTGGAGTTTCTTCTGGATGGAGGCCGGCTCGAGCGCATCCTCCACTGTCTCGCCTTCCCAGGGATAGAGGCTCACCCGCCACAGTCCCGGCAGCCGCAGCAGGCTGAACGTGCCCGTCGAGGCCCAGCAGTAATTGATGTAGGACAGCGTGGGAATGTGCTCGTGGAACGGGAACCGCGTGGTGGCCAGCACGGTGGTCTCGGGAAAGGTCAACCCTTCGAAGCTCAGATCCAGCGCGGCGCGCACGGTGCTGCGCGCGCCGTCGGCCGCGATCAGGTAACGGCCGGACAGTTCCCGCCGCTCCCCGCCTGCCGATTCCACGGTAACCCGGACCGACCGCTCGTCCTGGGCGACCGTCACGCAGCGATGGCCCATCAGCACTTGCAGGCCGGGCAGCCGCGACCGGATGTGCGCCAACAGCAGCTCGGACAACTTCCACTGCTCCGTCTGCAAGCGATAGGGATGAGGCGTGTCGTCCTTCAGGACGGCAAGGTCGAACTCGGCATACTCGCCGGTCTCATGCATGCGGACCTGCCAGGTGGGCGCCACCAGGCCGGCCTTGATCAAGTCCGGCGTGATGCCGTACTCGTCCAGCATCTCCAGCGTGGGAGGATGGAAAGTGGACGCCTTCAGCGCCCGGGAAACGGTCTGCTCGGCTTCCACCACCACGGCGGGAATGCCGTAGTGTCCCAGCCGCATCGCCGCTGCAAGCCCCACCGGACCGCCACCTACGATAATGACCTGCTCAGGGGTCCCGTTGTTCACGCGCTACCTCGTTCCATTTGTCGTTTTCCTGCCGGGGCCCGCCTCAGGCCGGCGCGGTCTCCGAGGCATTTCACAATTATTCTATTGACCTGTCAATAGGACATTTCGCCCTTCCGAGGCGAAGCGCGCCCCCTCGGCGGTTCTCCGCGGCCGCCCCGTTCGGCAACTGGCGTCACAATCGTGCCGGGTCAATCGTCAAAGAAGTGGAAACCACTTTTTTGGAGATCGCCATGAGCAATACTTCCCCGGTCAACGCCGCCGCCCTGGTTCCCCCGGTTTATAAAGCCTTCGGCGCCGCGCAGGCCGAAATCCTCGAACAAGGCCTGGAGCCCGCGCTGCATCACCTCGTTTTCCTGCGCGCCTCGCAAATCAATCAATGCGCATTTTGCGTGAAAATGCATACCCGCGAGGCGCGCGAGGACGGCGAGACCGACGAACGGCTGGACCGCCTGGTCGTCTGGGAGCACGTGGACGACTTCACAGAAAAGGAAAAGGCCGCGCTGGCATGGACCGAAGCCTTGACCGTGCTGGATCGCAAGACCGACTACGGCCGGCTTCGCGCGCGCCTGCGCGAACACTTCTCCGACAAGGAAATCGGCGTCCTGACCATGACCATCGCGATGATCAACGTCTGGAACCGGCTGCAAGTATCGCAACATTAGGGAATGCGCAAAGCGCAGAGGGGCGGGTGCCAACCATGGATACGGATTTCTTCGAGACTCGACGGCGATTCCTGTTCGGGCTGGCTTATCGCATGCTGGGCACCCGGGCGGATGCCGAGGACGCAGTGCAGGAAACCTTCATCAAATGGTGCCATGCGGACCCTGCCTCGATCGAGAACCCGGGAGCGTGGTTGACCAGTACCTGCACCAATCTCTGCGTGGACATGCTCCGCTCGGCCCACAGGACGCGGGTGGACTACGTGGGTTCGTGGCTCCCCGAACCCATACACACCGTGCTGGACGACACGCCGGAATCCCGGCTGGAACTGGCGTCCTCGCTGACGACAGCCTTCCTGCTGATGCTGGAGCGCCTCACTCCCAAGGAACGTGCCGCCTATCTGCTCTACGAGATCTTCGACATGCCCTATGCGGACATCGCGGCGACGCTGGGCATGCAGGAAAGCGCCTGCCGCAAGCTGGTGTCCCGGGCGCGCGAGGCGGTCGAGGCCGGCAAGGTGCGACACGTTGCGCCCGCCGAACGCCAACGGCAGTTGCTGGACGCGTTCCGGGACGCCATCAACGGCCGGGGCACCGGGTCCCTGGCGGCCATGCTGTCCGACGACATCCGCTTCTCATCCGACGGCGGCGGCAAGGCCATCACCATACGCCAGGACCTGATGGGCAAGGCTTCCGTGCTCCGGTTCGTCGAGCGGGGACTGGTACGTTTCTGGCGCGACCTCGAATGGATCGAGGCGGACATCAACGGCGCCAAGGGCGTGCTCCTGCGCGAGGACAGCCGGATCGTCTCGGCGATGACCTTCGCCTACGCCGAGGACGGCTCGGTGTCGAACATCTACCTGATGCGCAATCCGGACAAGCTCGCGCGCCTGTAGCGTAGGGATGCCGGCCGCCTGGACCATGGATCGCCGCTCACGAACCGTCCATGCGGCAAGAGGTAACAAGTTTTGCGGGATGCGCGCCGGATTCCTAAGATGACCGTTTCGGTTTTCACAGGCACCGACATGCACACGATCCTCCCGCGTTTCTCGCCGCTACGCCGCGCCGGGCTGGCAGCCCTGCTGGCCGTGGCCATGGCCGGCTGCGCCAGCCTGTCCGGACGCGACCCCCTCAACGTGCAGGTAGCCGGCGTCGAGCCGCTGGAAGGCCAGGGGCTGGAGATGCGGCTGGCCGTCAAGCTGCGGGTGCAGAACCCCAACGACTCCGCCGTGGACTACGACGGCGCGTCGCTTGAACTGGAGTTGAACGGCAACCGCTTCGCCACCGGCGTGAGCGGCGAGCGCGGCAGCATCCCCCGTTTTGGCGAAACCGTGCTGACCGTGCCGGTATCGGTATCGGCGCTGAGCGCCATCCGGCAAGCGCTGGGGCTGGCCGACACGGCGCGGCTGGACAATATTCCCTATGTAGTCCGGGGCAAGCTGTCGGGCGGCGTGTTCGGCACCACGCGGTTCGCGGACAAGGGGACGCTCAGCCTGCCGGGATATTGAAGGGACTGGCCGCCTACAGCCCTTTCTCCACCATCTCCAGCAAGCGCTGGCCCACCACATCCATCTGCGCCGTTGAAAAATTCCGCAGGGGTCCGTCGATCACCAGCATGGCCAGGCCATGCACCGACGACCATGCCAGGTACTCGGCGGCGAAGCGCCGCTCGGGGGTGAGCAGGCCGGCGGCGGCCATGCGGTCGAGCGCGGCGCTCAGCAATTGGAAGGGATTGAGTCCGCGCTTGCCGGCCTTGGCCGCGTCGGGCACGTCCAGCGGACTGTCGGACGGCGCAAAGGCGGTGCGGAACAGGCCGGGCTCGGTACGGGCAAACTGCAGGTACCCCGCGCCTACCGCGCGCAGGCTGGCGCGCGCATAATCAGCCTGGGAAATGCCGCCGTCGATCTTGTCCAGCTCCGCTTCCATGGCCGTGGCCAGGGCCGACAACGCCGCGGCCCGCACGGCCATCAGCAAGTCTTCGCGGCTGGCGAAGTGCCGGTAGGCGGCATTCGGCACGACGCCGGCGCGGCGCGTCGCTTCGCGCAGCACCACCGCGGCCGGGCCGCCCTGCCTGGCCAGTTCGATACCGGCTTCCAGAAGGGCCCGGCGCAGATCGCCGTGGCGATAAGTGCTCCGGGGCGTGGACATGGTGGCGAGGCGTGTCATGTGGGCTCCATGTGGACACTGTACATTATCTCTGATAAGTTATGTGTACAGCGTCCACAAAAACCCGCGCACCTTTCCGCAGTCCACCAAGGAGTCGACCATGCAAGTCCAGCCCTACCTGTTCTTCGAAGGCCGCGCGGAAGAGGCCGCCGAGTTCTACGGCAAGGCGCTCGGCGCCAAGGTTGTCATGATGATGCGCTTCAAGGACAGCCCCGAGCCGTCCAATGAAGAGTGCGCCCCGCCCGCGGGCTCGGAAGACAAGATCATGCACATGTCGCTGCAGATCGGCGACACCATGGTCATGGGCTCGGACGGCATGTGCAAGGGGCCGGCCGAGTTCAAGGGCATCGCCCTGTCGATCAACGCGGCCGACGACGCCGACGCGGAGCGCAAATTCGCCGCGCTGAGCGACGGCGGCAAGGTACTCGCGCCCATGGTCCCCACCTTTTTCTCGTCCCGCTTCGGCATGGTGGCCGACCGCTTCGGCGTCACCTGGATGGTCCTGGTCGCGCCCTGACCTCAGCTTCCCTGTCCGGGCAGCGCATACGCGATGACGTAGTCGCCCGCCTTCGTGCCGAGCGAACCGTGGCCGCCCGCCACCACGAGCACGTACTGCCGCCCGTCCGCGCCGGCGTAGGTCATGGGCGTGGCCTGGCCGCCCGCCGGCAGCCGGCTCTTCCACAATTGCCTGCCGTTGCGGACGTCATAGGCGCGCACATAGTAGTCCAGTGTGCCCGACAGGAAAGCCACGCCGCCGGCCGTCATGACAGGCCCGCCAAGGTTGGGCACGCCCATCCGGAAGGGCAGAGGCAGGGGCGAACTGTCGCGCACCGTGCCGTTCTTGTGTTTCCAGACGACCTGGCCGGTGCGCAGGTCGGCGCCGGCCACGTAGCCCCAGGGAGGCGCCTGGCACGGCAGTCCGAGCAGCGAGGTAAAGGCGCTCAACTTGACCGCGAAAGGGGCGCCGAAGTTTTCGTTGAGCGAAGGCAGGCTGTCGTTGGGGCGCTCCCCGCCCTGCACGTAGAGCGTCGTGTCGTCCTTGCGCGGCACCAGTTGCGAGACGAACGCCAGATAGGTGGGCGTGGTGAACGCGACCTGGCGCTGCGGGTCGACGGCGATGCCGCCCCAGTTGAATACGCCGAAGTTGCCGGGGTAGATCAGCGATCCCTGGGTGGAGGGCGGCGTGTACCGGCCTTCGTAGCGCAGCCGGTGGAACATGATGCGGCAGGCCAGCTGGTCGAACATGGTGGCGCCCCACATGTCGGCCCCGGTCAGCGGCGGCGGATCGTAAGACAGCGCCGAGACTGGCTGGGTGGCCGCGGTGCGGTCGCCGCGCGCCGCGCCCTGCGGAGCCGGCTTCTCCGACACGGGCAGCACCGGGCGGCCCGTGCGGCGATCCAGCACGTAGACCTCGCCCTGCTTGGTGGGCTGCACCAGGACAGGCACGGTCGCACCGCCCATGGTCAGGTCGACCAAGCTGGGCTGCGCGGGGACGTCGTAGTCCCAGAGGTCGTGGTGGACGGTCTGGAACGACCATCGCACCTTGCCCGTGGCCAGATCGAGCGCCACCACCGAGGACGAATATCGTTCCGCGCCTTCGCTGCGATTCCCGCCCCATTGGTCCGGCGGCTGGTTGCCCAGCGGAACGTAGATCATGCCGAGCGACTCGTCCACGCTCGATATCGACCAGCTGTTGGGCGAATTGGCCGTATAGGTCCGGCCCTCCGCGATGGGAGCGGTGTCCTCGGGGTTGCCCGAATCCCAGTTCCATACCAGGCGGCCGGTGCGGATGTCGAAGGCGCGGATGACGCCCGAGGCTTCGTTCACCGACACGTTGTCGAGCACCGTGCCCCCGACGATGATCAGGCCCCGGGCCACGACGACCGGCGAGGTCGAGTAATAGGACCCTGGCTTGACGTTGGACATGTTGCGCCAGAGATTGATCTGGCCGGTGCCGCCGCCGAAATCGGCGCACACGCCGCCGTCTTCGGGATTGAGCGCGATGATGCGCCCGTCCGCCGTAGGCATGAACAGTTTGGTCGGGCACTCCGGCGAGGTCTTGCCGTCCTTGGCCGCCACCGGCTGGCCCGGGCCGGCAAAAGGCGCGGACGATGGGCCGGCGCCCAGGGGGCCGTCGCCTCCGGCGGCCGGAGCGGCGCCGCCACCTTCCATGCCCGTGGCAGCGCCGGCGCTCGCGGCGGAACCGGCAGCCAGGCCGTCGCCCGGGTAATAGGACAGCCCCCTGCACGTGAGGTGCTGCAGGGCCAGCCTGTCCTGCACGTGCGGGTCGTAGCGCCACAACTCCTTGCCCGAAGTCGCATCCAGCGCGATGACGGATTGGTGCGGCGTGCACAGGAACAGCCGGTTGCCGATCTTGAGCGGCGTCACCTGGAAGGTGGTCTCTTCCGGGTCGCCTTCACGTCCGCGCACGTCGCCGGTCCGGTAGACCCAAGCCTGCTCCAGGCGATCGACGTTTTCCGGCGTGATCTGCGTCAGTGCCGAATAGCGCTGCCCATATCCGGTGCCGCCATAGGCGGTCCATTCTTCCTTGGCCACGGCGCCGCCGGATACGGGTGCCGGCGCCTCATCGGCGAAGGCGCCTTCTATCTTGTGGAGATCGACGAACCAAGACGCCACGCCCGCCGCCAGGAACAACCCCAGCGCGGCGGCCAGCGCAACACGCCCTTGACGCACCGGCGCCGAAGGCGACAGCAGCGCGCCGGCATCCGGGTTCGGCGGATCGAGGCGGCGCCGTATCCAGGGCGTCAGCAGGAACAGGCCCAGGACGAAGAGCACGTCCCCGCGCGCGGCCAGCGGCCACCAGTCGAGCCCGGCTTCCCACAAGGCCCAGGCCAGCGTTCCCAGGACCAGCGCGGCGTAGATCCATAGCGACGAGACGCGGCCTCGCGCCAGTTGCACGCCGCATGCGAGCATGGCGAGCCCGGCGATGAGGTAGTACCAGGAACCGCGAAGCGCGATCAGCCATGCGCCGCCCGCCGCCAGGGCAATGCCCAGCACGGCGATGACGATGCCGGTGGCGATCAAGAGTCCGTGTCGGGCGGGACGATGCATGGGGATCTCCTTGGCGCTGGCTGGGCGGAAAGTTGCGCTCAACAAGTTCCGTGCCTGCTCTCCCGCAGATCCGCGCCCCGCGCCGGTGCTAACATTCATGCACCGGCCAGCGAGAGGAAACGCCCGGACTGGAGCGATGCCTCCCCCTTTCTTGCACGCTTGGCCGGCGCATCGTGCCTACCTGGAAAACCCTTCTGCTTCGCCTCTTCGCGCTGGCCCAACGCTATCCGGGCACCATCGCGGCCTTCGGTTTCGTGTCCGGCGTAGTCAGCTTCTTTACCGTCGAGCGCCACGAGGCTTTCGCCCGCGGCATCGCGGTGATCATGCTGATCAGCTGGGCCTGGCTGATGGTCGAGCAAACCCTGCGCCAGCGCATCGCGCAGCGCTTCGGCTGGACCATCCCGACGCCGGTGCTGCGCTATGCCACGCAGATGATCCACCAGGAAGGACTGTTCTTCGTCCTGCCTTTCCTCTATACCGCGACCACCTGGAACAGCGGCCAGGCGCTGTTCACCGGCCTGCTCGGCGCGGCGGCGCTGGTCGCTCTGGTCGATCCGCTCTATTTCAAATGGCTGGCGGCCCGCCGCTGGGTCTTCCTCACCTATCACACCTTCACCCTGTTCGCCGTATTGTTGACGGCGCTGCCGCTGATCCTGCGCGTGCCCACGGGCAACAGCTACAAGCTGGCGCTGGGCGTGGCGGTCGTGCTGTCCTTTCCCACGCTTTCGAACCTGATCTCGGTCGAGGCGCGCTGGCGCAAGTGGGCCGTGGTCGGCTTGATGCTGGCGCTGGGCGCGGTGGGATGGCTCGCTCGCCTGTGGGTGCCGCCCGCCACGCTCTGGCTGACGGAGGTCGCCATCGCCACCGAGCTGGACAGCCGCAACATGGAGGCGGGGAAAAGCCTGCGTACGGTACGGCCCGCGCAGATGCGCGCCAACGGCATCTATGCCTACACGGCGATCAACGCGCCGCTCGGGCTCAAGGAACACATCTATCACGTATGGATGCACGACGGCCGCGAAGTGGACCGCATCGCGCTCGACATCCAGGGCGGCCGCAAGGAAGGCTACCGCGCATGGACCCACAAGCAGAACTTCCCGCCCGACCCACGCGGTCGCTGGCAGGTCAAGGTGGTGACGGACGCCGGGCAGATGATAGGCACGCTGCGCTTCCGGGTGGAGGGCGGCGATGAGCCGCCGGCGACCACTCCCTAGCCCGGCTATTTGCGCAGCAGCTTGCGCGCAAGCTCGACGACGAGCACGATCACGGCCCCGGCCACCACGCCGAACGCGATATTGAGCAGCAGCGGCAAGACCGCTGCCGCAATGCCCCCCACGGCCGGCAGGTCGGCCGCCAAGTGCGCCAGGTGCTCGATACCCTCGTGCACGGGCCCGAGCCCATGGGTCAGGATGGAACCGCCCACGGCGAACATCGCCACCGTGCCGATGACGGACAGGCTTCGCATCAGGAATGGCGCGGCGCCGACGATGCCGCGGCCCACCATCCGCGCCAGCCTCGAGCGGCTGGCGCCCAGATAGGTACCGGCATCGTCCAGCTTCACGATGCCCGCGACGAGGCCATAGACGCCGACCGTCATCAACAGGGCGATGCCCGCCAGCACCGCCACCTGCATGCCGAAGCGGGCGTCGGCCACCGTGCCCAGCGTGATCGCGACGATTTCGGCGGACAGGATGAAATCGGTCCGCACGGCACCCTTGATCTTGTCGCGCTCGAAGGCCACCATGTCCACGTTCGGGTCCTCCAGCGCCTTGCGCCGTTCGCCATGGTGAGTCTCCTTGTCGTGCCCCGGCAGGAACTTCGCCGCCAGCTTCTCGGCCCCTTCGAAACACAGGAATGCGCCGCCCACCATCAGCAGCGGCGTGATGGCCCAGGGCGCAAATGCGCTGATGATCAGCGCCGCCGGCACGAGAATCGCCTTGTTGCGCAGCGATCCCTTGGCCACGGCCCATACCACCGGCAATTCGCGGTTGACGGACACGCCGGTCACCTGCTGCGCATTCAGGGCCAGGTCGTCGCCGAGCACGCCCGCCGTCTTCTTGGCGGCAACCTTGGTCATCAACGAGACGTCGTCCAGCACGGAGGCGATGTCGTCGAGCAACGCGAAGAAGCTGCTTCCAGCCATGAGAACTCCTTGTCGTTGAAGCCATGGTAGGGGCGCGGCATCGGGGCGTCTGTAACGCCTCGCGACAACGCCGTCCTCAGAAACTGTGATTCACGCCCAGTCCGGCATTGGTCCGGCTGCCCTCGTTGGCCGGACGGCCATGCCCCAGTCCGACGTAGACCTGTGTGCGCTTGGACAGCGCATACGATACGCCGGCGCTGACGTAATTCGTCGCGCCGCTGCGGCCGTAGCCCTGGAAATCGCGGCCGATGCCGAGCTTGAGCGTCGCGGCGCCGATGCGGTGGGTCGCTGCCAGCATGGCGCTGGTGCGGCGCCCGCGGGGCTCGCCCAGGAAAGCCTGGCTGGCGGCGGTCAGGCTGGTCAGGTTGGCCGACGCCATGATCCGGGTGTTTCCCGCGCCGTATGCAAGGCCGACGAAATAGGTCTTGTCGTTCACGCTGTTGCGCTCGGCGGAGAGGAGGAAAGTCGTACCGCCACGATCGTAGTTGAGGCCGGCCGCCAGGCCTCGCCTGTTTTCGATCGTGCCGTTGGCATCGGGCACCTTGCTGCCCTCGCCGTTGGCCGAGAGGTGAACCGACCAGCCGGCGACGGCCGGGGAATCGTAGAACACCCCGTTGTTGGCACGGTTGTAGTCCCCGACCGGCCCATTGCGATAGGGATCGGTCCGATACGATGGGTGGTAGATCTGCCAGGCAATGGATGCGACGCGGTCGAAGTTGTGCCAGGGGTCGAATTGCCAATCGAGGGCCCACATCGGTGTCATCGCGCGCCCCAGCCGCAACTGGCCGAAGGGGCCCTTCACGCCTACCGTGGACTCGCCGTAGAACAAGGGTTCGCCGCCGCTGGCTTCGAGGCGGCCGGTGTCGATCTCGAAACGCGACTGGAGATGGAAGACCGCGGCGTAGCCGTTGCCCAGGTCCTCCGAACCCTTGATCCCCCAGTAGCTGCGCTGGATGTTGCCGATGGAGGCCGCCCCGCGCGCCAGCTTGTAGATGCCGGCGTCGATAACGCCATAGAGCGACAGGGACGTCTGGGCGCATGCCGCGGTTGCCGGTCCGAGCCATGCCCCCAATACGGCCACCCAGGTGCGATGCGATTTCTTCATGTTCTGGCATGCCTGGAAACGAAAAACCCGACGCAAGTTTGGCGCGATTGCCGCATCTTGGCAAAACGGCAGTCCGGCTCCGGTTGCCTACGCACGATCCCCAACGACAAAACCATCCCAACGGCGCGCCGGCCGGATTCGTTCCCGGGCCTAATGAAGCCTCGCCCGCGAGCCGCTCCGGCCGGGGTGCCTCCGCCATCCGGTGGGGGGTGCTTTTCAGGATCGCCACGATGCGCCGCCACCTGGGGACACTGATCCTCGCCACCCTCCTGCTCGCCGCCTGCGGCGGCGAAGATCAAGCCTCGCCCGAGGCCCGGTCCGTCGAAGATCTCGAACGCCAGGGCCAGCTCCCCGTCCTGGACCGCTCCGACGATCTCGGCGGGCCCGATGCCGACGGCAACGGCGTGCGCGACGACATCGACGCCTGGATCGCGCGGCACGGCGGGGATCCGGCCCGGCAAGCGGCGCTCGCGCAGCTTGCCCGGTCATTCCGTGCCGCCGTGCTGGCTGGCGGCGATCCCGCGGCGGCGCAGGAAGCGGCGCACCGCAACACGCGGGCGGTCGCCTGCGTCATGGCGCGCAGCGGCTCCGGCACGGAAGGCACGCGCGCGGTTGCCGAGATGCGCAAGATGTCGGCCAATACCAAGGCCCGGGTCGTCGCTTATCTCGCGTACTCGGCGGCGCTCGACGGCACGGTGATGTCTCTGCCCGCGGGAAACGGATGCGATGACTAGCGTGCCGTCCCGTTGGGCGCGGGCGGCGCTGCTGGCCGCGGCGAGCGCGCTGGCGCCGGGCGCGTCGGCCTCCGGACTTTGCCCTGCCCATACTCACACGCTTGCCTTCTTCAACGGGGTCTGGAATACCCCCGATGCGGCCGCGAGCGGCGCGCAGGCCTTGCTCGCCGCCCTGGACGAGGCGCTGCGGACGCGGCCCGGCCACGCCGGACTCTCGATTGGCGCCGAGGTGTTCTACAACGCCAGCGGGCTGCAGCGCGGCGCCCGCGACGGCATCGAGGACCTGGTCGAGGTCTTCGAGCAGCGCGCCGCCGAGCTGGACGAAACGCTGCGGCGCCGATGGGAGCTCTTCTGGGAAATCATCGACGGCCGCCAGGTGTGGTGGCGCAAGATAGCCGCGGTATTGCCGCGCGCCTATGAAGTGGCGTCCGCCCTGACCGAGGCCCGCAACGCGCGGCTGATCGCGCGCACCGCCTCGCTCGCTGCCCATCCGCCCACGGAAGCCGACTACGCCGCCCACCTGCTGCGCTTGCGGGCCTTGCTGGCGCTGGGCCGCAGCGTCCTGCTGGTGGGACACTCGCAAGGCAATTTCTTCCTCAACACGGCCTATCGCGCGGCGCCCGCGCCCTCGGCCACCGCGGCGGTGCACATTGCTCCCGCCTCGTCGCGCACCAGCGGACCGCACCTCCTGTCGGGCAACGACATGGTCATCGCCGCGCTGCGCGGCGCGGTGCCGGGCGAGCCGCCACCACCCAATCTCTGGATCCCGCCGTCCACGGAGGACGTAACCGGGCACATGCTGGCCGAGACCTATCTCGATGCGGATCGCAACGGCCGCACCGCCACCGGCGCCCTGATGGCCGACGGACTCCTTGGGCTGCGCTCGCCCGAGCCGCGCGCCAGCCCAGGGTACTTCACGGCCACCCTGGCCTGGGACGGCGAAGGCGACATCGACCTGCACGTCGTGGAACCCGGCGGAGCCCACGTCCACTACGGTGCGCGTATCGGCGCCAGCGGCAGCCTCGACCTGGACAACACCACGGGCTACGGCCCGGAACACTATCATGCGAGCTGCGATCCTGCCCGCCTGCAGGCCGGCATCTACAGCGTGGGCATCAACAACTACGCGGCGCCGGCAGGCAGGAAGGCAACGATACAGATCGCCACGGCGGACAAGGGCGTGATACGTACCGTGCAGGTGGACGCGGGCCCGCCGCGCGGCGAAGCAGGCGACGCCTCGCCATTGGCCGTCCTGCGCGTGGCGGTTGCCAGGGTGGCCGGGGCATGGACGGCGACCGTCCATTGAGGCGCGGCGCCACGGATCACTCGGCGCGGATGCCGCGCTCCTTGATCAGCCGGCCGAACCGGGCGTAGTCCTTCTCGAACCCCTCCGCGGCCGACCGTGGATCGTCGCCCACCGGCACGAAACCCATGGCGCGAAGCTGCTTCTCGACCTCGGGATCGCGCAGGACGCGCGCAAACTCGGCACGGACCCTGCCCACGATTGCCGGCGGCGTGCCCTTGGCGGCGAACAGCACCTGGAAGCCCTCGACTTCGGTCCCGGGATAACGGCTCGCCATGGGCGTGGCCGAGGGAAACAGGAAGAACGGCTCGGCCGCCGTCACGCCCAGCACGCGCACGACACCGGTCTCGACCTGGGGCTGCACATTGGTTGGCGTATCGATGCTGCAATCGAGCTGGCCGGACACCAGGCTGGGGACGGCCTGCGAGAAACTGCGGTAAGGCGCGTGAACGATCTCGACCGACGCCGCCTGTTTGATCAGCTCCAGCGCCAGGTGGGGCGGCGAACCGACGCCATAGCTCGAACAGGTCAGCTTGCCGGGATGCGCGGCCGCATAGGCCACGAAGGCCTCGAACGACTCCACCGGCAAGGACTTCCTGACCACGAGCGCATAAGGCGTGCGCGCGATCCGCGTCACCGGCACGAGGTCGGCCTCGACGTCGAAGGGCAGTCTGGACAGCCATGGGCTGATCGCCAGCGCCGAGGTCTGCATCAGCAAGGTATGGCCGTCGGGTGGAGCCGCCACCACGGCCTGGGTGCCGATGTTGCCGGTCGCTCCGGTGCGGTTGTCGACGACAACCGGCTGGCCCAGCTTCGCCTGGATGCGTTCGGCCAGCAGGCGCGCGACCCGGTCGATGGACCCCCCGGCCACGAAAGGCACGACCAGCCGTACGGGCCGCTCGGGATAATCGCCCGCGGCCAGGCTGGGCGGCGTGAGGAGAATGGCCGCCATCAGGCCGTGCCACATCGCTCGGATCATGTGCCGTCTCCCTTGTTGTCATGCGTCGTGATGCGCGCGATCACGCTACTGTAGGAGGCGGCGGGCCACCCCGCCATAGGCGTGGAACAATGCGGCCATTGCCCATACGTGATGACGCCGCCGCGGCGCGTGCATTCTTGTTACCAGCCCGGCGGCGGCCGCATTGAGCGGGGGCCGCCGTTCGGTTAAGGTGCGACCATGGCGAATCTCCTTCCCTCCAGCCCGCCCCGGCCTGCCGGCACGGAGCCCTTTTTCGTCGTCCTGAACGCCGGATCCGGACGCGACGGCGCGGCCGACAAGCAGGCCGCCATCGACCGGGCATGGGGACGAGCCGGGCGCCGCTACGAGATACGCGCCGTGCACGACCCGGCCGAACTCGCCACGGCGGCCCGGTGGGCGGTCGAGCAGGCCCGCGAGCACGGCGGCATCGTGGTCGCCGCGGGCGGCGACGGTACGCTCAACGCGGTCACGCAGGTCGTGCTCGGCACGGGACTGCCCTTCGCCATCCTGCCCCAGGGCACGTTCAACTACTTCGGCCGTACCTACGGCATTCCCGCCGATACCGAACGCGCCGCCGCCGCGCTGCTGGACGCCCGCATCCAGCCGGTGCAGGTCGGCATGCTCAACGGGCGGGCCTTCCTGGTCAACGCCAGCCTGGGCCTCTATCCGCAGTTGCTGGAGGACCGCGAGGCCTACAAGCAGCGCTACGGCCGGAGCCGCACCGTGGCGCTGGTCTCGGGCCTGATCACCCTGCTGCGCCGGCCGCGCCAGCTGCATCTGGAACTGGTGCGCGACGGACAGACCCATCACCTGCGCACCCCCACCCTGGTCGTGGGCAACAATGCCCTGCAGCTGGAACAACTGGGCATCGAGGATGCGGGCATCCTCGAGCAAGGCGGGCTGGTCGCCATGAGCCCCAAGCCCGTCGGCACGCTGGCGCTCTACTGGATGATCCTGCTGGGCGCCCTCAGCCGCCTGGGCGAAGCCGACAACGTGGTCAGCTTCGGCTTCCAGCGGCTCGTCGTCCAGCCGCCGCGCGGCCACAGGAACCGCTACAAGGTCGCGATGGATGGCGAAGTCTCCCGCATGCAAGCGCCGCTGGCCTTCAGCGTCAGCGAGCACAGGCTGCCGCTGCTGGTGCCGCGCCACATCGATCCGGCCGACCGGGCATGACCGCAATCCTGCATATCAGCGACACGCACTTCGGTACCGAGCGGCAAGCGGTCGTGGACGCGCTGGTCGACCTTGCGCAGGCCTGCCGGCCCGAGGTGGTGCTGCTGGGCGGCGACATCACGCAACGTGCGCGCCGAGCGCAATTCGCCCGTGCCCGCCGTTTCGTCGACAGACTGGGCGCGCCGGTACTCGCCGTTCCCGGCAACCACGACATTCCCCTGTTCAATGTGATCGCGCGGCTGTTCGATCCTTATGGCCACTACCGGCGGGCCTTCGGCAAGGACCGGGAACCGGTCCACGAGTCCGGCTCGGTGCTGGCCATAGGCGTGGATTCCACGCGCTTCTACCGGCACAAGCAGGGCACGGTGTCCAGGCACCAGGTGGAACGCGTGGCAAACCTGCTGGCGCAGGCGCGGCCCGAGCAGCTCAGGATCGTCCTGATGCATCATCCGCTCGTGGCCATGGAGGAAAGGGACGAGGAGAACCTCGCCCGGGGACGCGACTACGCCATCCGCGCATGGTCCCGGGCGGGGGCGGACCTGGTACTGGGCGGACATATCCACCTGCCCTATGTCGCCGCCCTGTCCCATGGCGGGGAAGCGCGCAACGCCTGGGCCGTGCAGGCAGGTACCGCCGTATCCACCCGCCAGCGCAGCGGTTTGCCGAATTCGGTGAACCTGCTTCATTGGCGGCCCGAGGCGGATCGGCATCCTTCCTGCGTGATGGAACGGTGGGATTTCCTTTCCCGGCATGGCCGCTTCGAGCGTACGTCGGAAGAACGACTGGCGATCGCGCGGCATTGATGGTTTGATCACGCGATGACGGCATTGGAATTGATCGCGGGCAGATATGCGGGCGTGGCTTTCCTCGCATGGCTCGCTTGCGCCTGCGCCCTCGGCTTGTGGGTGGGCTATCTGCTCGATGCCAGGCGCGCGGCGGCAGGCCGCCGCGCGCGCGCCATGACGGCGCTGGCCGCGCTGGGCATCGCCGTATTCGGCATCATCGCGGCCAACGTGGTAACCGAGTCGCGCCTCGTAGCCTTCGACAACGTGCTGGCCGAGACCCTGGCCGAACGCGCTTCGTCCGCGTGGCTGCGCGCCCTGGCCATACTCACCGTGGCGGGCGACCGCGACTTCCTGCTGGGCCTCGGGGCCGTCGTGCTGGCCGCCCTGCTGTGGCGCCGGCGCTGGATCGATGCGGCGCTATGGCTGGCCGGCACGCTGGGAGCGGCCGGGCTCAACGTATTGCTCAAGAGCACGTTCCAGCGGGTCCGTCCCGAACACCTGCATGGTTTCGCACAGGAACTGGGATGGAGTTTTCCCAGCGGCCACGCCACCGGCGCAATGGCCGTCTACGGCATGCTGGCCTATTTGCTGGCGGGCATGGCGCCGGTCGCATGGCGCAAGGCCATCGCGGTGCTCGCCGCAGCCCTGATCGCGAGCGTCGGCTACAGCCGCGTGATGCTGCAAGTGCATTTCCTGAGCGACGTGATCGCCGCTTTCGCGGTGACCGGAGCGTGGATCATGGCGTGCGTCGGCGTGCGCGAAAAGGCGTTCCCGCAGCGCCGGGACCCAGGCTAGGCGCCCTTCACCTCAACAGGCCCTCGATTTCCCCCGCCTGCCGGACATCCCCGAAGTTCTGCACGAAGGTTTCCAGCGAAGCCCGGTGCTCCTCGTCGGACAAGGCCGCCAGGCAGTCCTCCACCATGATGGGGAAGAAGTCCAGCATCATCGCGTCGCGGCCGGTGGATTCGCAGCAGATGTTGGTCTTGGTCCCGGCGATCAGCAGATGAGTGATGCCCGCGCTGCGCAGCACGCGCTCCAGCCCCGATGAGCCGTGGGCAAGGGCGCTGTAGCGGTTCTTGCCGAGGTGCACGTCGCCCTCGGCCGCCTCCATCTCTTGCCACAGTGCCTCCGAGGCCGGGCGCGGGGCGTTGGCCGCGATGGTGCGGGCACGGACGTCGGCCGCGACGAAATAGTCGTAGAACGCGGACCAGTCGGATCCCCGCCCGACCTGCTGGTTCGCGTGCGTAACCCACACCACCAGGCCGCCTTGGCGCCGCACGGTGCGGGCCAGGGCGTTGATGTTGCCGACGATGGAGCGGGACTCGGGCACCTCCGCGGGGCTGCCCGGGGCGACAAAGGTGGGTTGCATGTCGATGACGACAAGAGCGGTATGCTTTGCCTCGAGCCGGTCATGCAAGTGATAGCGGCCGCGCCGGGCTATGACGCGGTCGACGATGTGCTGGCGTATCGGTAGTTCGTGCATGCCTCTTCCTCGGATGCTCGCGGCTGCGCGGGCTAGCGCCGCCCGCCGAGCAGGGTGCCGCCAATCTTGATCAGGTCCTCCAGGCCCACCTGCCCGTCGCCGTTCTGGTCGAGCAGGGATCCCAGCAACCCACCGCCCAGCCCTCCCTGCTCGCGCGCGGCATCGCGCTCCTGGCCCAGGGTATTGCGCAGGCTGTCGGCGTTCATCCCGCCGGCCTGCACGCGCTGAGCCAGGAAGGCCATCACGATGGGCGCGAGCATCTTCAGCAGATTGGCGGCATTGCCGCCGCCGATGCCGGTGGCTTCGCCCAGGCCGGTCTCGGCACGCTGCTGGTTGGCGCCGAAGATGTGGCCGAGGATGGCGTCGGAATCGGTTTGCGCGCCCGGGTTGCCGCCGCCCAGCAGCGATCCCAGCATGCCCTCCAGGCCATTGCCTCCGGCGTGATCCCGCTGCAGGGCGCCGAACAGCGCTTGCGCTCCCTGCGGCTGGGCCGCATTGTTGCCCATCGCCCCCAGCAGCAAGGGCAGCGCGGCGCCGACGGCTTGCCGGGTCTGGGCCGCGTCGGTGCCCAGTTGCTGGGCGAGCTGCTGCAAAGGCTCGCCTTGCAACCGGGACATCAGTTCGTCTGACAGGGAAGTGGAGGCATTCATGGCAGTTCTCGCTGAAGTGGCCGGCGCCCTGCCGGCATAGCGGCAATCGTAAGCGTGCCGCGCATGAGCCGCTGCGGCGTTAACAGACTGATACGATTCCCTGCCAAGACGGCGTTCCTGCCCGCTGTCCCGGGGGAAAATGCCGGCGAAATGAAACAAATCGGCATGGGCCGGCCGGACGGGCCGCCGCGTCCCGGTCAATCTTCGCTAGCGCCCCGGCAGCGCCTGGTAGGCATCCCGCACGGCTTGCGTGCCATGCGCCCGCTCCAGCCGGCGCACCGTGAAGTGGCCCCGGCCCATGTCCTGGAAATGATCGATGAACAGGGCGTTGATCGCGCCGCCGCCAATGGCGCCTATTACAGGCACGGCCTGGGCCAGCGCCTTTTCGGACACGGCGATGGAAAAACGCGAGGCGATCTCGGAAATCAGCTTCACCAGCACCGGCGCGCCTCCCTTGGCCGTCCCGTGCTGCGCGAGGTACTGGCTGGCCGAGGCGATGGCTTGCGCCAGCGCGGCGCGCGAGGCGAAATAGCCGGCGTCGGTCGCGTCGTCAGCCCGGGAAGAACCGCCCAGCGCCAGCACGTGCAGGCACTCGAGCCGCGCCTCGGGGCGCTTCAGGTCTTCGCCCTGGCTGCGGGCAATGTCGGCAATGGAGCGCAGCATGATCGTGGTCGAGATCGGCAACTCCACCGCCAGGCCCGCCATGCCGAACGCGCCGCCCGCGGCGCCCGAGGCGCCGGCGGCCAGCTTGTGCCACCAGTCGGACGCCGCCGCCGGCTTGGCCGGATCCATGGTCAGCACCGCCACGTCCAGCGCCTTGCTGATGGAGCGGCGGGTGACCTCGTCGATCATGGACGAAACCTTGTCGGGTAATGCGGCAAGCGTGCGCTCGATCGGCTTGCCCGCGAGTCCGGCGATGCGGGCGGCGATGCCGGGATGCTCGAGAAGGTGCTTGGCGCGGGCCAGGTCTTGCAGGTCGGAATCGGATAGCGGCATGGGTGGTCCCCGGAATGCGGAGGGCCGGCGGCACGGCGCGGCAGCCGCCCGCCGGAACGAACTTGGGCCCATGTTAAACAAAAACGGATGCGCGTCCGCAGCGGGGATCCCGGCCCTTCCCGCGGGCAGGCACTACAATCATTGATCGATCAATAATTCCGCGCCCTCGCCCCATGTCCACGCTTCCCCAGCATTCCGAAGGCCAGGTCCTGCCCTTCCGGCAGTCGCTGATGGCCGTCCTCGGCATGTGCTTCGTGATGATGATGGTGGCCATCGACCAGACCGTGGTGGGCACGGCGCTGCCCACCATCGTGGCCGAGCTGCAGGGGTTCGATCTCTACGCATGGGTGGCGACGGCCTATCTGCTGCCTTCGGTCATCACCGTGCCCATCTTCGGCCGGCTGGGCGACTACTACGGCCGCAAGCCGTTCGTGATCGCCGCCATCCTCGTCTTCACGCTGGCCTCGGTGTTGTGCGGCGCGGCCACGAGCATGCTGTGGCTGGTCGTGGCGCGGGCGCTGCAAGGCATAGGCGGCGGCATGCTGGTGGGCTGCGCATTCGCCTGCATTCCCGACCTGTTCCCCGAGCCTCGCGTCCGGCTTCGCTGGCAGATCATCGTGAGCTCCGCCTTCGGCATCGCCAACGCCATCGGCCCTTCGCTGGGCGGCGTCATGACCGAACAGTACGGCTGGCGTTCGGTGTTCTACGTCAACCTGCCGGTCGGGCTGCTGGGAATCCTGTTCGTCGCGCGCTTTCTGCCGCGCATCCGCCACCACACTGCCGGCAAGATACAGCTCGACTGGCCGGGCGCGCTGCTGATCGCGTTGGCGCTGGGCTGCCTGCAGATGGTGGTGGAACTGCTGCCCAAGGGCACCGCCTCGACCACGGTCCTGCTGCTCGGCGCCGGCAGCGTGGCCGCCTTCGCCGGGCTGTACTTCTGGGAGCAACGCTGTCCCCAGCCGCTGCTGCCCATCGACATGTTCCGCAACCCGGCGCTGGCGGTGCTGTTCGTGCTGGCGACACTGGTGGGCTTCATCATCTTCGCGCTGATGTTCTACGCGCCGCTGCTGCTCCAGGGCGGCTTCGGCCTGTCGCCCCAGGAGGCGGGCCTGCTCATCACGCCCATGGCAGCCTGCATTACCGTGGGCAGCATCCTGAACGGCCGCATCATCAGCCACATCGACAAGCCCAACCGCATGCTGTATGCGGGCTTTGCCACGCTGGCGGTGGCCTGCCTGGGCGTCGTCACCACCCACCACGACACGCCGCACCTCTTGTTCGCGTTCTACATGTTCCTGGCTGGCATAGGCATAGGCTTCACCATGCCCAACCTGACCATCTTCGCCCAGCACACCGCCGACCGCACCCACCTGGGCATCGCCACCGCCACGCTGCAATCCACGCGCATGGTGGGCGGCATGCTGGGCACGGCCATCGTCGGCACCATCGTCTCGCACAGCTATCTGTGGCGCGTGACCGAGGTGCTGCAATCGGAGAATGCGATGCAATGGCTGCCGCAACTCCATAATCCCCAGGTCCTGGTGGATCCCCAGGCGCAGCGCACGCTCGCCGAACAGTTCGCCCAGCATGGCGGCCATGCGACCGAACTGCTCGAGCACGTCCGCGAGGCCCTGGTCTCGGGCATCCACAACGGCCAGATCCTCGCGGTGCTCGTCGCCTTGGCCGGGCTGTGGCTGGTGCGCCGCGTGCCGGCCATCCAGATCGTCCGGCCCGAACGGGGCAAGCGGGCAAGCTCCGAGGACACGCCGTGAACCGCGAACAGCGGGGCCTGCAGGTCATCCAGCGCCTGGGGCAGACCTACCGCGCCATGCAGGCCGGCTTCAGCGGCCGCGTCGGGCATGCCCTGCCGCGCTGGCGCATCCTGCTGACGCTGTCCGAGAACGGCACCTGCTCGCAGAAGCTCCTGGCCGAGCGCTGCCGGCTCGATCCGGCTTCGCTGACGCGCCTGCTCCACGCCCTGGAACAACTCGGTTGGATCGCGCGGCAAGTAGATGCCCAGGACAACCGCCTGACCAACGTCAGCCTCACGCGTGCGGGGCAAGAGGTGGTGGACGAGGCCATGCCGCGGCGGGCGGCGTTCTTCGACGAGGCCTTGCGGGGCTTGTCGGAGAAGGAACTGGATGCGCTGCTGCACGCGCTGGAAATCCTCGAGACGAACTTCAAGCGCGCAGCCGTGGAGCGTGCCGGCGAGTAGGCCCGGCGAGCACCGGATACGGCCGGAGTAGGCTGTGCCTAGTTCCGGTCGATACGTTCCCCGTACAGTTCCAGCCTGACATCGCGCAGCCGGTAGCCGAGCGCCCGCGCGGCCGCCTCGTGCATGCGCAAGAGACCGGCCTCGGGCAGCTCGATGATCTCGCCCGTATGGACGTCGATCAGGTGCGCGTGCCGTTCCCGCTGCGCCAGTTCCCATACCGCGCGGCCCTGCGTGAACACGTGGCGGCGGACCATGCCGCGATCCAGGAATTCCTTGAGGATCCGGTAGACCGACGACAGGCTGAGCGCCGGATCCGCCTTGCGGGCGCGCATCAGCAGGTCTTCCGCCGTGGGGTGGTCGGACGCTTCCTTCAACGCATCGAGCACGGCCTGGCGGCCCTTGGTGACGCGCATGCCGGCCAGGGAAGGCAGCGCCGGCGGTGCAACGGTACCTGCAATGGGCATGTCAGCCTCCGCTGATCTCCTTGGCGGCCTTTTCGAGCACGTCCAGCACACGCTGGGTTTCGGCATCGGACCAGCCGCGTGAATGGAAGGCGACCGCCGCGCGCAGCGTATGCATCGCCTGGTGCACGGACGGCGGCATGGCGCGTCCTGAGAGCGACTGCGCGGTGACGTTCATCCGGTTCAGCACGGCATCCACCGTGGCCCGGTTCTGCCCCAGGAACTCGCGGCCTTCCTCGGTGACCTCGAACGATCGCTTGGCGCCTTCGGTGCTGGCGGCGCGGATGTGGCCTTGCTCTTCCAGCAGCGTCAACGTGGGATAGACCGACCCCGGACTGGGGGCATAGACGCCGCCGAAGCGCTGCTCCAGTTCCTTGATGAGCTCGTAGCCCGAACTGGGCTGCTCGGCAATCAGGGCCAGCAACACCAGGCGCAAGTCCCCGGGACCGAAGATGCGGCGGCTGCCGCGGCCGAAACCCCAGCCGCCGTCGCCAAAGCCGCCCCGGCCGTGCCCTTCCCCGAAGGGACCGTGGCCACGGTGGCCGCCCCGGCCTGCCATCCAAGCGGGCCATGCGGCCCAGATTCTGTGAGGGTGGAACATGAGACACTCCTTAGATACAGTTCAACGATATATCGTTTTAGTGTATCGCGCAAGTATCGATGCCATCCTCATCGCCACAGGGCTCGCTCTATGGGCGCGTGGAAACGGGCCTCGACGCGCCGCGCGCCAGTGCCAGGCGGACGAATTCCCGCGCCGCGGCCGTCTGGTAGGCGCCCCGGCGCTGCATGAGAACGGCCGTACGCTTCAGCCGCGAGGGAGCGAGCGCGATGGCTACGAGCCCCTCGCGCTCGCTGGCGATCTTCGCGGGCAACAGCGTGGAAAGCGTCGTGCGGCGGACGATTTCGATCACGGCACCCAGCGAATTCGCCTCCATCAGGACGCGCGGACGAAGATTGTTCTGCCGGCAATAGCGATCGATCTGCTCGCGCGTCGCGAACTCGGCGGTCAGCAGGACGAGCGACTCGTCGTTCAGGGCCCGCAGGCCGATCGTCTTGCGGCCGGCGCGCTGGAACAAGCGTCCACACAGCTGGGCGAAGGAGGCAAGACGCTGCTGGTGGGCATCTATGCCGGCGCCTTCCGCGTCATGCTGCTCGTGCTGGCAGCGCTGACCGTGGCGCGATCGGAGCCAGCGTCGCATGGATGCCGGGGTACCGGGGGCGCGATGTCCCCGACGGCATAGGCAAGCTCTCGGCGGCATTGGGCGGCCGCGTTTTCGTATCGACGCGTGTCGGCGGCGCCGTGGCCACGCTTTCGGCCACGCAAGCGCTGACGGAAAGCGAGCGCGGCCTCCTGGTCAATGCCCGTGTGGCGTATCCTTACCAAGTGACCGAACGGTTGAAGGTCACGCCACTCATCTCGACCAACTGGGCGAACGGGAAATACATGGACAGCTACTTCGGCGTGGATGCCGCGCGCGCCGCCGGCTCGGGATTCCCGGTCTACCAGCCATCGGCCGGATTCAAGGACATCTCGCTGCGCGTCGCGGTGCGCTATCAACTGAACAAGCACTGGAGCGTCGCCGGCGCCGTCGGCGTGAGCCGGCTGCTGGGCAAGGCCGCCGACAGCCCATTCGTCAAGCGCGAGACGCAGCCCAGCGCGCTCGTGGGATTGACGTACACCTTTTGACTGCCCTTCCAGGAACCGGGGACGACCGGCGGCAAGATCCGCCGCCAGGCGCCTACGCCTGGTACGTCGTCTTCGCTCTCATGTTGTGCCAGGTCCTCGCTTCCATAGACGCGCGCCTGGCCTTCATCCTCGTGGAATCCATCAAGCAGGATCTGGATCTGAGCGATACCCAGATCGGCTTGATCACCGGGCCCGCATTCTCGTTGACCTATGCGCTGTTCGCGATCCCGATCGCCAAACTATCCGACAGGCGCAATCGCATCGTCGTCGTCAGTTGCGCGATCGTAGTCTGGAGCGCCTTCACCGCCGCTGCCGCACTGGCCCGCGGCTTTGCCAGCTTCGGCCTGACGCGGATCGGCGTGGCGATCGGCGAATCGGCGCTCACGCCGGCCGCCCACTCGGTCATCGCAAGCTGCCTCCCGGATCGGTTCCGGCCCAAGGGCATCGCGCTGTATTCCCTGGGGATAGGGATCGGCGCGCTGTTCGCGTTCGCCGGCGGCGGCTATATCGGCGATCGCTATGGCTGGCGTGCCGCGTTCCTTGCCATCGGCGGCGGGGGCCTGCTGTTGGCCGTCCTGGTCATGGCGACCGTCCGCGAACCGCTGCGCGAAGCGCTCCCCAGGCGGCCGCCGAACACACAGGGCAGCGTCCGCAGCCTGTTCGGGAATCCGGTCGCTCGCCATCTCATCATGGGGGGCGCCCTGCTCGGTTTCAGTTCGGGCGCGCTCAACGGATGGGGGCCGACCTATGTCATGCGCAACTTCGATCTGTCCGCCACCCAGGCGGGGACGGCATACGGCGCCCTTGCCGGGCTGCTGGCGATGGCCGGGATTCTTTCCGGGGGCGTCATTTCCAGCTGGCTTTCAGCGCGCCATCCGCGCTATGCGCTGCAGATGCTCGCGGGCGTATTCTTCCTTGCCACGGCCACCCAGGTGGGTTCGCTCCTTGCCGACGACTATCCTGCGTTCCTCGCGCTCTTTGCCGTCACGGTATTGCTGAGCGCCTTCTATATCGGCCCCACCTACGCGGCGATCCAGTCCATCGTCGCCTCGAACGAGCGCAGCTTTGCCTCCGCCGTGACCCTGTTCTGCATCAATGGCGTCGGCATTGCCAGCGGCACATTCATCGTCGGCCTGCTCAGCGACGCGCTCGAGGAACGGGCCGGAACCGATTCCCTGCAATGGTCCCTGATCGCGGTTTCCGTCGTGAAGGCGTGGTCGGCCTTGCACTACTGTCTGGCCAGCCGAGGGTTCGGACGTATCGGCGATGCCGCCCATGCGCCGGTCCGGCGCCTGGCCGGGTAGCCGCAGGGCGCGCGGGATTCCACCCCGGTTTACGCCGGCCGCACCAGCGGTAGGAAGATCGCGTCCACCCACGCTTTTCGCAAATCTCGCGGCGGCGCGGAAAGATTCATGACGACGTGATGGCGGAACAGGTCGCCCAGCAAGGTGGCAACCGGCGCAATGAGCTTGCGGGCATCGATCTCGCCGCGCTCGACCCCGCGCTCGAGCACCGTAGCCAATACGCTTTTCTCGCCATCGAGCAGAGCGCGATGCAGCTCCCGCGGCGAAGACCCGGCCTCCACGCCCGCGCTCAGCAGGAAGGGATGGATCACCATGACCAAGGCCGTCGCGCGCTCGCTCGCGCGATCGAGGTAGTCCAGCAATTCCGCGCGCAGGTCGCCACGTTCGGCGATGTCGAGCGGATGTTTTGCCATCTGGTGGCGGATGGCCGACATCGTGAGCGCGGCCTTGCCGTCCCAGCGGCGGGCGAGTACCGACCGGCTGGTGCCGGCCCTCGATGCCACGCCCTCCATGGTCAGTCCGAGGTATCCGTGCTCCACCAGTTCCGCCCAGGCGTCCTCGAGGATCGCACGCTCCAGGTCGGCGCCGCGGCGCCGCTGCTTGACGGGGTTTGATGCAGGCATGCCGCTCGGCTCGTTAGACGCAGTGTGACGCATACACCATTAAGATACAAAAACGAATCTTAATGCTAGTCCTCCGGAAACGATCCGTCCAACGGTTTGCCGGGGCCGGGGGCCGCCGTTGCGGCGGGTTCTTCTCGGGGGAAGGGTCAGACGTTGAACAGCGATTGTGACTGCAAGTCATTGAATGAACAGTTCACCATGCTGCTCCGTTAAAAAATATACTCATGTTTGTACTCAAGAAACCCAGCATTGAGTACGTTCAACCGTGATGTGGCGCCGTTGCGCCGGCTCGGATTCAGCTTTCCAGACGCCTGCGACAGGCATCAATGGTGGATTTTATCTGCTGCGCCAACATCTGCCTGATCGGAACACGCTCAAATCGCTCACCCAATGAGCTTGCCTGCGGCAACATCCGGTCGATGACCTCTTCCGCCCGTTTCCTTGGGACGCCACCTTCCTCCGCCAGACGCAATAAATGCCGACGTTCGATGGCAG